>Ga0190268_10000002_pt1 | contig 256792 bp, 261 predicted proteins | sample Popmic249T_FD_133750 | JGI IMG/M metagenome (GOLD analysis project Ga0190268, IMG submission 133750) | Populus adjacent soil microbial communities from riparian zone of Blue River, Arizona, USA - 249 T | ecosystem: Environmental > Terrestrial > Soil > Riparian zone | place: USA: Arizona... | reverse complement strand
GTGCGCGGGCGCCGCTCGTCCGGGGTTGACCGCCGTTCTTGTGGTGGTCCAGCGCCAAAGGGGCTCCTCCCCAGCACGATCCAGGCCCAGCGCGAGCCAGGATGGAAAAGGCTCCGGGTTGCGGCCCGTGCGGCGAAAAAGCGCAGAACGCACCCCGATTGGCGGCAGACCGGGCACCATGTGGCGCCGGCGTGACATGCGGGACACGCCCAGGCCATAGAGCCCCGCGGAACGTCTGGCTAGGATCAGGGCATCCGTGCGTTCCGCCGACCCGTGAGCCGCCGCATGCGCTTCCCCCTCCGCCGTGTCCTGCTGGGCTTCGCCGTGGGTGCCGCCGCGGGCTGGGCCGGCGGCCTGCTGCGCCGGCCCACGTCGGCGCCCGAGGGGTCGAGCGCTGACGAGGCGCTGCACCTGCCGCAGGAGGAGTTCGGCTCGCCGGCGGGCGAGGAGCGCGCCGACGACGAGCAGGCCGTCGAGGGCGCCGAGGAGATCGCGCAGGAGCCGACCGCGCCTCCCGCGGCGTACGAGACCCCGGCACCGGACGAGCACGAGACGCCGCCGCCTCGCAAGGCCACCCCGCCGACCGTCAAGCGCCCGCCCGGCTCCCGCAAGACCCGCGCGGCCGCCGCCGAGGGCCACGACGGCGCCTCCGAGCCCGCGACCGCGCCCGAGGCCGGCGAGGAGCAGGTCAAGCCGCGCCGCAGCCGGGCCAAGAAGGCGGTCGCCGACCCGCACGTGGACGCCGCCGCCGCGCTCCGCGAGGGCCACGCCGCCGCCACCGAACGCCTCGCCGACGCCGAGGCCGTCGCCACCCCGCCCCCCGACCCCAACGCCCCGGCCCGCCGCCGGCGCCGCCCGGCCACGGGAACGTAGCCATGTCCCGCCGCCTCGCGAGCGTCACGCTCGACAACCTCGACGACCTGCCGAGGCGGTGCCGCCGCTGCGTGTTCTGGGAGCTCGACCCCGTCGCCCGCTCGCGCGCCGAAGAGGCGGGGGACACGGAGTTCGAGAAGGAGGCGTGGGTCAGCGCCACGCTGCTCGAGTGGGGCTCCTGCGGCAAGCTCGTGTACGTCGACGGCGTCCCCGCCGGCTACGTCCTCTTCGCCCCCCCGGCGTACGTCCCCCGCTCCGTCGCGTTCCCCACGAGCCCGGTCAGCGCCGACGCGGTGCTGCTCATGACCGGCCACGTGCTGCCGGAGTTCACGGGCATGGGCCTCGGCCGGATGCTCGTCCAGGGCGTGGCGAAGGACCTGATCCGCCGCGGGGTGAAGGCGGTGGAGGCGTTTGGCGACAAGAAGTGGGAGACGCCCGCCTGCGTGCTGCCCGCCGACTACCTGCTGTCCGTGGGCTTCAAGACCGTCCGCCCCCACCAGCGCTTCCCGCGCCTGCGCCTGGAGCTCAAGACCGCGGTGTCGTGGCGCGAGGACGTCGAGGTCGCCCTCGAACGCCTCCTGCAGTCGATGACCCCGGAAGGCGCCCTCCGACCGGTGTAGGACCGGGGAAGGCCCCCCAACCCCTCAAGCGCGGGTCAGATCACCGATGCGGAGCTGCCCAGTCCCGGGGTCGTCCGCGGCAGGAAGGTACAGGCGCGACACCGCCGCCAGCAGCGCCTCGGCGACCGTGTCGCGGAACTCCGGGTCCCCGAGCCGGGCCGCGTCGTGCGGGTTGGTCAGGTACCCGGGAACCACCTCGACGGCCGGCATGCGCGTCAGGCGCAGCAGGTCCCACGACTGCGGGTGCGTACGGCAGTCCAGCAGGTCCGTCCGCGCCACCACCTCGCGCTGCACGAGGTCCGCGAGCCGCTCGCCGGTCGCCGACGCGCCGATGCGGGCGTTGCCGAAGTAGTACGTCGCCACGCCCTGCGGCGCCGCGGACGGCGCGCTGTCGCAGTGGATGGCGACGTAGAGGTCGGCCTCGGCGGCGTTCGCGAACTCGGCGCGGTCGGCGATCGACACCTCGCCGTCGGCCGAACGCGTGAGGAACGGGATGGCGCCGGCCGCCGCGAGCCGCCCCTCGAGGCGCGCCGCGACGTCGTACGTGACCTCGGACTCGACGAGCCCGTACCCAGCGCATCCTGGGTCGCCGCCGCCGTGCCCTGGGTCGACGATGACGGTCTTGCCGGCGAGCGCGGGCCCCGACCGGAACAGCGCCTCGACCTCGCGCATGTGGTCGTGCCGCCCGCCGCCGACGGCGCGGCGCAGCTGGCCGATCGCGCGGTGCGTCCGCGGACCGAAGACACCGTCGGGCGTGAGGCCGACGTTGCGCTGGAACTCCGCGAGCGCCGCCTCCGTACGCACTCCGAAGATCCCGTCACGGCGGCCGGTGTCGAAGCCGCGTTCGAGCAGCCAGGTCTGCAACGCCAGCACGTCGTCCCCGACGAACGGGTGCCCCACGACCCGGTACAGCATCCGGTCGCCGAGCTGCCAGCGCGCCTCCTCGAGCGCGCGGTACGACTCCACGCCCACGATGCCGTCGGCCGCGAGGCCGCGCTGCTGCTGGAAGGCCCGGACGGCGCGCTCGGTCGCCTCGTCGTACTCGACGTCGGCGAACGAGTCGCGCGCGACGTCGCCGAGGAGCCCGAGCGAGTGCAGCATGGCGCGCACCTCGGCTACGGCGGGACCGCGGTCGCCGCGTCGGATCAGCTGCATGCGTCTGGGGAAGCCTTCGCCGGTCGGGAGCGGAAACGCGATCGTAGACGGCACACGGCCGGCCTCGTCACGGGGGAGAGACGAGACCGGCCGCGTGGTCGGTGGGAGGGCGGTCTAGATGACGCCCTCGAGGTCGCGCAGGATGGCCGTCTTGGGCCGCGCGCCGGTGATGGACTTGACGACCTGACCGCCCTGGAAGACCGAGAGCGTCGGGATCGAGAGGATCTTGTAGTCGCGGGCGATCTGAGGGTTCTCGTCGATGTTCACCTTGACGACGGTGAGCTTGTCGGCGTTCTCCGCGGCGATCTCCTCGAGCACGGGCGCGATCATCTTGCACGGCCCGCACCACTCGGCCCAGAAGTCCACGAGCACCGGCTTGTCGCTCTGCAGGACGTCCGTCGCGAACGTCGCGTCGGTCGAGGTCTTGGTCGCCGCACCCACGGTGTACTCCTTGGTCGAGATCACGCTGACGACGGCTGCAACGCCAGGAACCCGAGCGGCATTCCGTCGCCGGGGGCGACTGTACCCGAGGTCCGTAGACTGGACTACATGGGACGCGCCGGGCGCTACACGCTCTCCGTCATGGCCTGGGTCGCGGCGTACGCCGGCTGGTCCAGCGTCATCGGCCTCGTCGTCGCGGCGCTGACCGGCGACCGCCCGCGCGAGGTCTCGCCGGGCGTTTCGGCGCTGCTCACGGTCGTCGGCCCGCTCGTGCCGACGCTGGTGGCGCTGTGGTTCAACGACTGGGCGCGCGACGGCTTCCCGAGCCGCGAGCAGCAGCGCGCCGCCAAGGCCGCCCCCGTCGAGGCCGCGGCCCCCGAGCCGCCCGAGGAGCCCGAGGAGGTACGTCCCGAGGTCGCCGCCCCGCCGGCCCCGGCTCCGCAGCCCGTCCCCCAGGCGCCCGCCACGATCACCGCGCACCCGCTCGGCGTCCCCGCCGGTCGTGGCGCCGCCGTCGCGCCCGCGGACGGGTTCCCCGTCGCGCCCCTGCTCCGAGACTAGACATCCACCGCGAGCCGTACGGTCACGACGTCGCCGACGTCGATCCCCTCGGCCCGGCGTACGAGGTCCTTCAACGGCACGACGTACGCCCCGTCCTTCGGGAACAGCGCCGTCGTCCACGAGGTCTCGCCCACCCGCGCCGCGACGGGGATCATGCCCCAGCCGTACGACACGACCGGCGCGGCGGCCTCCAGCGGCCCGCACTGCTCGTCGGGCACGGTGACGAAGTGGTACGGCGACGGTCCCCGCCAGAACCACACCTCGCCCGAGAACTCCAGGTCCATCAGGCGACGACGGTCGCCTCGCGCATCGCGAGGTACTTCTCCGCGTCGAGCGCGGCCGCGCAGCCCGTCCCCGCCGCGGTGATGGCCTGGCGGTACGTGTGGTCCACGACGTCGCCGCACGCGAAGACGCCGGCGAGGTTGGTGCGCGTCGAGGGCGAGTCGACCGTGATGTAGCCCTCGGCGTCGAGCTCGACCTGCCCGGTGAACAGGTCGGTGTTGGGCGTGTGCCCGATCGCGACGAACAGCCCCGTCACCGGCAGCGTCGTCTTGCTGCCGTCGGCGGTCGACGTCAGCTCGACGCCCTCCACGGTCGAGTCGCCGAGGACGTCGGTGACGGCGGAGTTCCAGGCGAAGCGGATCTTGTCGTTGGCGAACGCCCGCTCCTGCATGATCTTGCTCGCGCGCAGCGTGTCGCGGCGGTGCACGACGGTGACCGACTTCGCGAACTTCGTGAGGAACGTCGCCTCCTCCATCGCCGAGTCGCCGCCGCCGACGACCACGATGTCCTGGTCGCGGAAGAAGAACCCGTCGCACGTCGCGCACGACGACGCGCCGCGGCCGATGAGGCGCTGCTCGTTGGGCAGGCCGAGCCAGTTGGCGCGGGCGCCCGTGGAGATGATCGCGGTGTGCGCTGCGTACTCGGTGTCGCCCACCCACGCCTTCTTGACGTCGCCGGTGAGGTCGACGCGGGTGACGTCGTCGGTGACGAACTCGGCGCCGAAGCGCTCGGCCTGCTTGCGCATGTTGTCCATGAGCTCGGGGCCCATGATCCCGGTGGGGAAGCCGGGGAAGTTCTCGACCTCGGTCGTCAGCATGAGCTGGCCGCCGGCGCCGATGCCCTCGATGGCGAGCGGCTTGAGGTCGGCGCGCGCGGTGTACAGCGCCGCGGTCAGCCCGGCGGGTCCGGAGCCGATGATCACGACTTCGCGGATGGCACTCACGGGCTCAGCCTTTCGACGGCGGTACGGCAGGGGGTGGAACGCACATCGTAGCGGCGCGATTCCCCGTGGCAGGATGCCCGCGTGGGCACCCCCGACGACGCCGCGCTGCGCTGCGCCGTCCACCCGTCGCTGCCCGCGTACGACCGCTGCCCCGTCTGCGACCGGGCCCGCTGCGCCGCCGACGCGGACGCCGCGCCGGGCGGCGGCTGCCTCGCCTGCCAGGGCGCGCGCGGCAAGAAGGGGCCACCGCCGCTCGACCTGCGCTCGCTCGTCGCGGCGGCGGCGCTCGCCGACGTCGTCGCGATCTTCACGGGTCTCGTGGCGTCGGAGTACGTCGGCGCGGGCTTCGTCGGCTGGGTCGTGCCCGGGTTCGTCGGGATCGTCGTGTCGATGGCCGCGGAGTTCGCCGCCGGCAAGCGGCGGGGGCGCGCGCTGCGCTACCTGGCGGCGTTCTACTCGGTGCTCGGGGTGGCGGTCGGCTTCCAGTCGCCGTACGCCGCGGAGACGCCGTTCTCCCTGCGCTGGCAGGTGCTCGGGCCGTACGCCGTCGCGGCAGCCGCGTCGTGGCTGTGGACCGTCCCGCCCCGCGTCAAGAAGAAGCCCGACCCCGCCTAGCGCGGCGGCCGCGGAGGTGCCAGGGGACGTTCGTGACGACGACCCCGGGCTCGCGGAGCAGCGCGAGCTTGAGCAGCAGGGCGCTCTGGCCGTGGAGCAGCTGCTCCCACCACCGCGTCACGACGAACTCCGGAATGACGACGGTGACGACGTCGTTCTCGTTGCCGCCGCGCAGCCGCCGGACGTACTCGAGCAGCGGCTGGTGCAGGGAGCGGTACGGCGAGGCGACGCTGACGAGCGGGATGTCGATGCGGTTTCGCGCCCAGACCTCGACGAGCCGTTCTGCGGCGTCGGGGTCCACGGCGACCGACACGGCCTGGAGCGTGTGCGGCCGGATGGAGCGCGCGTAGTCGAGCGCCCGCACGGTGGGGACGGACAGCGACGACACGAGAACGACCGCGTGGTTGCGCGAGGGCAGCACCGCCCGCACGGTCTCGACGCGGATCTCGTCGGCGACGGTGCGGTAGTGGCCGTGAATCGTCCGCATGAGCAGGTAGATCACCGGCATCGCGAGTACCACGAGGTACGCGCCGTGCGAGAACTTGCTGTACAGCACGATGCACAGCACGGCGAACGTGAAGCACGCGCCGAACGCGTTGATCGCCTTGCCGCGCGCGATGGTGCCGCGTTCGCTCGGGAGGGCGTCAGGCTCCTTGCGCCGCCAGTGGACGACCATGCCCGCCTGGCTGAGGGTGAACGACACGAAGACACCCACGATGTAGAGCTGGATCAGCCGCGTGACCTCGGCGTCGAAGACCCAGATCAGCAGGCACGAGAAGCCGGCCAGCAGGAAGACGCCGTTGCTGAAGACGAGCCGGTCGCCGCGGTTGGCGAGCTGGCGCGGCAGGTAGTTGTCGTGCGACAGGATCGACGTGAGCCGCGGGAAGTCCTGGTACGCCGTGTTCGCGGCGAGGATGAGGATGCCGGCGGTGAACGCCTGCACGTAGTAGAAGCCGAACGACCCCCCGCCGAAAACCGCGGCCGCGATCTGCGCCACAACGGTCTTCTGCGGCGCGTACGTCGCCGTCTCGGCCAGCGGCAGGCCGTTCGGCAGGATCACGTCGCGCGCGTGCTCGGCGACGTGCACGTCGGCGACCAGCGCGAGCACGGTGATCCCGATGAACATCGAGATCGAGAAGAACGCCATCACCATCAGCGTCGTCGCCGCGTTCCTCGACTTGGGCGGGCGGAAGGCAGGTACGCCGTTGGAGATCGCCTCGACCCCGGTGAGTGCCGTGCAGCCCGAGGAGAATGCGCGCAGCAGCAGGAGCACGACCGCGGCGCCCGCGAAGGTGTGCTCGGAGTGGACCTCCCATGTCGCGCTTTCTGCCACGAGGGTCGCGCCGCCGGCGAGCCGGACGAGCGCCCAGCCGATGAGGGCGTAGATGCCGACGACGAAGCCGTACGTCGGGATCGCGAACAGCGTCCCCGACTCCTTCACCCCGCGCAGGTTCATCAGCGTGATGAACACGACGAAGCCGATGGCGAGCGCGACCTTGTGCTCCGCGGCGGGCTCGTACGCCGACGAGATGGCATCGACGCCGGCCGCGACGGAGACCGCGACCGTGAGGACGTAGTCGATGAGCAGCGCGCTGGCGGCGACCAGCCCGGCGGGCGCCCCGAGGTTCTCGTGGGCGACGATGTAAGCCCCGCCGCCGCTCGGGTACTCGCGGACGGTCTGGCGGTACGAGATCGTCACCACGGTCAGGAGCAGCACGACGCCGGCCGCGAGGTACGGCGTCAGGTGCAGGTACGCCAGCCCCGCGAGGCCGAGCACGAGCAGGATCTCCTGGGTGGCGTACGCCACCGACGACAGCGGGTCGCTCGAGAACACCGGTAGCGCCAGGCGCTTGGGCAGCAGCGTGTGCCCGGCGTCCTCGGTGTGGATCGGGCGCCCCACGAGCAGGCGCTTCGCGAGGCTAGTCCGCGGCCTCGGCGTCAGCAGGTCGGTCACTTCCCGATGCTGCGCCGCCCCGCGCAGAGCCCCCGCAAAGATCGCGGGGGGCCGCGCAAAGAGTCCGCAAACGTCGAGGGTACCGGGGCCGCCGTGCGCCACGCTGCGCCGACGATGGACTATGGGGACGTGAGACTCGCGCGCCGTCGCGCCGCCGGGTGGGTCGTCGCGGTCCTCGGCCCGCCGCTGCTCACGGCCGCCCTGCTGCGGGTCGCCGGCCCCGCGCACGCGACGAACGTGGCGTTCGCCTACCTGCTCGTCGTGCTCGCAGCCGCGGCGGTCGGCGGCGTCGGGCCCGGCGCGATCGCGAGCCTCGCGGCGTTCCTGCTGTTCAACTTCTGGTTCATCGAGCCGCTCGGGTCCCTGACGGTGAGCGCGCGCGCCGACGCCGGCGTGCTCGGCGGGTTCCTCGTCACCGCGCTCGTCGTGTCCGCGATGCTCGCGTCGGTCGAGCGCCGCCGCGCCGACGCCGAACGAGAGGCCGCCGACACCCGCCTGCTCTACGACCTCAGCGTGACGATCGCCGAGCCGAGCGGCGGTGACCTCCCGGCGCTCGCCGCGGGCGCCGAGGAACGGCTCGGGCTCGCGCACGTCGCCGTCGCCGTACGCCGCGACGGCGCGCTGGAGGTGCTTCGGGCGCGCGACGAGGCGGCGCTGCGTACGGGGATCGATGCCCCGGGCAGAGGCACGGCGCTGGCCGCGCGCCCGCTCGCGGCGGGCGGCGAGCTGGTGCTGGTGGCGTTCGCGGCGCCGGGGCACGACGTGGACGGCCGCCAGCGCGCGCTGCTCGACGCGATCGCGGCGCTGAGCGTCGCGGCCGCCGACCGGGTCGAGCAGCAGCGGCAGCGCCGGCACGTCGAGGTGCTCCAGGAGACCGACAAGCAGCGCTCGGCGCTGCTCGCGGCGGTGTCGCACGACCTGCGTACGCCGCTCGCCGCGATGACGACCGCCGCGGGCGCGCTGGACGACGCGTTGCTCCCCGCCGCCGCACGAGGCGCGCTCGCCCGCTCGATCGTGGTCGAGGGAGACCGTCTCGACCGCATGGTCCGCAACCTGCTCGACCTCGGCCGCATCGAGGGCGGTGTCCTCGCCGCCGACCGCGAGGTCGTGCCCGTGGACGAGCTCGTCGGCGTGGTCCTCACGCGCATCCGCCCGCGTCTCGGCGAGCGCAGGCTCGACGTCAGCGTGCCCGACGACCTGCCCGCCGTACTCGTGGACCCCACGCAGATCGACCAGGTCCTCGGGAACCTCGTCGAGAACACCCTCGTCCACACCCCGCCCGGCGCCGGTCTCGCCGTGACCGCGCGCGCCGACGGGGCGTACGTCACCGTCCGGGTCGCCGACGAAGGGCCGGGCATCGCGCCGGCCGACGCGGACGCCGTCTTCGAGCGGTTCTTCCGCGGCGGCACGTCGGCCAGCGGGTCCGGGCTCGGGCTCGCCATCGCGCGGGCGTACGCCAACGCCAACTCCGCCGAGCTGGACCTCGTGCCCGTGCCGTCGGGGACGGCGTTCGACCTGCGCCTGCCGGCCGTGGAGGCGGGATGAGCCCGACGATCCTCGTCGTAGACGACGAACGGCACATCCTCTCCGCGCTGACGTCGAGGCTGACCAGCGAGGGGTACGCCGTCCTCGGCGCGGCCGACGGGGAGACCGCTCTGGAGGTCGCGGCGACCGCGGCGCCGGACCTCGTCGTCCTCGACATGGGCCTGCCCGGCATCCAGGGGCCTGAGGTCGTACGGCGCCTGCGCGCGTTCTCGGCCGCGCCCGTGCTCATCCTCTCCGCGCTCGACAGGGACGCCGACAAGGTCGCCGCCCTCGACGTCGGCGCGGACGACTACGTCACCAAGCCGTTCAGCCTCGACGAGCTGCTCGCGCGGCTGCGGGCGCTGCTGCGCCGCGCCGAGACCGCTGCCGCGCCGTCACCGCCGCTCGTGCGGGCGGGCCGCGCCGTCGTGGACCTCGCCACGCGCACCGTCACGCGCGACGGCGACCGCGTCCGGCTCACCGCGACCGAGTGGGCGCTGCTCGACGCGTTCCTCGCCAACCCGGGCAAGCTGCTCACCCGGCACCACCTCATCAACGCGGTGTGGGGGTCGTCGCACGGCAGCGAGGCGAGCTCGTTGCGGCTGTACGTGAGCCACCTGCGCCGGATCATCGAGGCCGAGCCCGCCAACCCCGTCCACCTCCTCACGGAGGTCGGCGCCGGCTACCGCCTGGTCGGCGTCGAGGCGCTCGACCCGGACCGCTAGGAAGGGTCGCGCAGTGCCCGTTCTGTGAAGATCGACACGCTCGAGACCGGCGTACCGGCTGTACAGAACGAGCGAGCGCCCAGAGCCTCAGAGGCCGGGCGGCGGCTCGATGCGGGCGAACGTCAGCACGTCCTCGTCGCCCGCCGTCACGCCGCAGCGCGCGCCCACGACCCAGACGTCGACCCGGTCGGCGCGGATCCGGCCGCGCTGCTCGGTCGGGAACACGATGACGACCGCCGGCTTCCCCTCGAACCGCGCGAAGTCCACGAGCAGCGGCTTCTTCGCCTCGGCCAGGGTCTGCGACGCCGCGAGGCCGTTGACGCATGCCGCGAGGCGTCCGGCGTCGGTCGCCAGCCGGAGCGACGCGAGTTCGGTGCCCTCCGTCACCGCCCGCGGCGCGCCGGACTCCGACTTCGGGCCCGCTGCCTTCGGCGATGTCGGCGCGACCGGCAGTTGGCTCGGCCCGGCGACCCCGCCGGAGTCCGCCGTCGTGTCGAGGGCGTACGCCGGCCGGGTGAGCGCGGTCGCGAGCGTGGGCGAGAGGTTGTCGGCGGTGTAGTTCAGGTCGGACTTGATCCGCTTGGTGTCCTTCGGCTCGCGGAGGACCTGGACCGTGGCGGTACCCGCGTCCTCAGGGGTGTCGCCGCCGCCGGTGATGACCGGCACGGAGATCGCCGCGACGAGCGCGACGCCGGCAGCGACCGCCGCGATCCCGGCGAACGACGGCCGCCGCCGCTGGGGGACCATCGGCAGCACGTCCCCGACGGGGCCCGTAGGCGCGTCGGCCGCCGCGATCGCCGCGTCGAGCCGCGCCGCCACGTCGGCCGGCATGGTCACGGGCTCGACCTCGGCGAGGTCGCGAGAGACGCGGTTCAGCGCCTCGACGTCGGCGCGGCAGTCCGCGCAGAGGAGCACGTGCGCCTCGACCTCGACGCCCGCGGTCGCGTCGAGGTCGCCGGCGGCGTACGCGGCCAGGCGCTCGATCGGGACGTGGTCTTCGGTCATCGCTCGCTCTGCAAGGGGTCGGGAGGGGGTCGTTCATCGGACGGCGGGGACGACGTTGCGGTTCCCCGCCCAGGGCGGAGATACCCCAGCAGCTCGGCGAGCTGCACGCGGCCGCGGTGGCAGCGGCTCTTCACGGTGCCCGCGGGCACGCCCAGCAGCTCGGCCGCCTCGTCGACGGAGTACCCCTCGACGTCCACGAGCACGATCGCCGCGCGCTGGTCGGGCGTGATGCCGCGCAGCGCCGCCACGACGTCGCGCCCGAGGTCGGCGCGGCCCATCGGGTCGGCCGGGTCGGCGACGGCCGCGGCGCTCTCGTCGAGCGGCGAGGTCGGGCGGGCGCGGGTACGCCGCAGCTGGTCCAGGCAGGCGTTGACGACGATGCGGTGCAGCCACGTCGTGAACAGCGCGTCCCCGCGGAACGACCCCACCGTCCGGTACGCCTTGACGAACGCGTCCTGCACGGCGTCCGCCGCGTCGTTCGGGTCGCCGAGCGTGCGCAGGGCCACGGCCCACGCGCGGTCGCGGTGCCGCGCCACGAGGACGCCGAACGCCGTCCGGTCGCCGTCGGCGTGCCGGGCGATCAGCTCCTCGTCCGCGAGGTCCTCGAGCATCGCCGCCGAGCGTATCGGCAGCGGCTACTGGAAGAACCCCAGCTCGGCGATGGCGGCGGCGTACTTGCCCTCGCTGGTCTCCACCAGCTTGGTGATCCAGATGAGCCAGTAGCGCGCGCTGGTGCCGCGCGCGGGGCGGAGCGTGACGGGCACCTTGACGTCCTGCGCGCTCGCGACGACGGGCAGCGCGGCGGGGTCCTCGCCGGCGGTGTCGGCCGCGCGGAGCTCCACCGACTCGCCCGGCTCGGCGAACGCCACGACCACCCTGTCGAACGACGTCGGCTTGCCGAAGTCGACGAGCAGGCCGACGCCGGGCTTGAGGTTCCCGAACGACGGCGAGTTGTAGTAGATCGTCGTGTGCCAGGCGTCGGTGGTGTCGCCGTTGTAGGCGAGCGAGACCTCGTTGTCGTTCTCCTCGCCGTCGCCGAGGGGGTCGTACGCCTTGACGACCTTCGGCGCGATCGGCGTGCCCGGCTTGGCGCTCTCCTCGGGCTGCGCGGACTGCTGCTGGCCGAGGCCGGGCAGCTTCGTGACCGGCGGCGGCACGGTGCCGATCGCGAGGCCCGCCAGCACGCCCGCGACGCCGACCGCCCCCACGACGACCGCGGGGACGCCGAGGCGCAGCCACTTCCGCGAGACGCGCGGCGGGCGCGGGTCCTCCGGCGGCAGCGTCGTCCGGGTCGGCCCGCCGCCCTCGCCGGGCAGCGGCGCCAGCGCCGCGACCAGCTCGGCCGGCGTCGTGATCGGCGCCGCCTTGCGTGCGAGCTCCGGCGTGAGCGTGCGTACGACCACGCTGTCGACCTCGCGCGGCACGCCCGCCCTGACCTGCCGCGGCGCGCAGAGCCGCCCCTCGCGTACGGGCGCCTTGTGCAGCTCGGGCTCCGTGCCGGTGACGGAGCGGCCGGTGAGGCAGGCGTAGAGCAGCCCGGCGACCGCGCGGGTGTCGCGGAGCTCGTTCGGGAGGTCGGGGTCGGGACCGTCGTCCGTACGGCTCGCGGCCCCGGTCTCGAAGTCCGTGACCTTGACGGAGCCGTCGGTGCAGACGAGGACGTTGTGCGCGTCGAGCGCGAGGTGGAACACGCCGCGCGAGTGCGCGTAGACCACGGTCTCGGCGACCTGGATCGCGATCGTCGTGGCACGCGGCGCGGAGAGCGGGCCGTCCGCGGCGAGCAGCTCGGCCAGCGCACGGCCGTCGACCCACTCGCCGACGACGTACGTCAGCCCGCCCTCCTCGGCGGCGTCGAAGACGCTGGCGATGCGGGGGTGCGTGAGCCGGCCTGCCGCGACGGCGGCGTCGAGGAACGCCGCCGTGCCCCCGGGGATCGCGCCGGGGTCGTCGAGGACCTTGACGGCGACCGGGCGGGCGAGCACCTCGTCGAGGCCGCGCCACGTCGTCGTGGCGGTCCGCTGCGCCACCACGCTCTGCAGGCGGTACCGCCCGGCGAGCAGCGTGTCGGGCGCAGCCGTCAGCTGCTCGGTCACACGGGCAATGGTAGGGCGACCGCTCGCCGGTGGCCGCGTTCCTTGCGGCCGGTATGCCGGTCTCACGCGTGATGATCTTCACAGAACGGGTCCGGCGCCGTCGGCGAGTGGCCGTACGGCAGAAGGGCGCACCCCCCGCATGGGGAGCGCGCCCTTCCGGGAGCGAGCCGTGTGTGTCCCTACGCCACGCGGCCCACGTAGTAGCTGTTCGACCAGATCGGCGAACGCTTGACGACGTCGCCCGAGCGCGGCGAGTGCCAGATCTCGCCGTTGCCGGCGTAGATCGCGACGTGGTAGATCGTGCCGCTCGAGTTGTAGGTGAAGATCAGGTCGCCGACCCGCTTCTCCGACTTCGAGACGTGGCGCAGCGCGCGGTACTGGTCGCGCGACGTGCGCGGCAGCGTCTTCCCGAACTGCTTGTAGACGTAGAGCGTGAAGCCCGAGCAGTCGAAGCGGCTCGGCCCGGTGGCGCCCCACTGGTACGGCTTGCCGCGGTGCGTCGCGGCCTCCTGGATCACGCGCTGGCCCAGCGAGTCGAGCGCCTGGACGAAGCCGGACGAGCTGACCGACGGGGCGTACCGCGAGGTGCCGGCGAAGCGCGCCTGGATGTACGTCGAGCGCTGCACCGTGAACGCGGCCCGGGTCTGGCCGTTGCTGTTCAGCGTGTGCGTCCAGCGCTTGGTCCACTGCATGACGCCGGCGGGCCGGGTGTAGATCGCGACGGTGTGCCCGCCGACGGTGCGGGTGCTGGTGGAGAGCGTGAACGTGAACGTCACGCCCGTGCCGACGGCCTTGCTGGCGCGCGCGGGCGACACCGTGATCCTGGTCGGGGTGGGCTCGGCGGCGACGGCCTTGGGGGCCGCGATGACGAGCCCGGAGAACGCCAGGCCGGCGGCGGCGACGGCCGCACCCGTCCGGACGCGGGCACGGCGGTGCCGGGGGAAGTTCAGGGGCATGCGGAGACAGATCCCTTCCCACACGCCGGCGAGGTCAGCTGTCGGGTTCGGGCTGGAAGGCTGCCCGGCCGGGGACGTGCGTCCCGGCTTCACCCCAAGGCTCGCTTCGTACGTGCGAGCCGACGGACCTGTGGGTCCCCCGCTCCTGCCCCATCGAGGTGGATATCGACGGGCGCCTGCGGCCGCGGGGCAGGATTAGGCGTTACGGCCGGGCGTCATTTCAGTTGTGCTGCCCCTCGGGGCAACCCGGGGGACGTTACGGAAGCGGCACCGGCATGTCCAGCCGGCGCCGCTAGGGTGCGACTCTTGTCACCCCGAAGAAGTCGCCCTGGTAGACGGGCTGGATGCGCACGACGGTGCCCGCGCGCGGCGCGGCGATCATCATGCCGGCGCCGATGTACATGGCCACGTGGTGGATCGACTGCGGGTTGGACCGGTCGGGGCCCCAGAACAGCAGGTCGCCGGGGAGCAGGTCGGCGATGCCGGGGTGCGAGCCCGCGAACCACTGCTGGCGTGACGTCCGCGGCAGGTTGAGGCCCGCCTGGCGATACGCCCACCCGGTCAGCCCGGAGCAGTCGAACCGGTCCGGCCCCACCGCGCCCCAGAGGTACGGCGAGCCGAGCTTGGTCTTGGCGGCGGCGATGGCGCGCGCGACGGTGTCGTTCGGCGGCGTGGTGTCGTCGCCGGCGAGCGCGCCGATCGCGGCGCCGTCGACGCGCGTACGGCCGTCGGTGACGCCGCCGCCCGCCGCGGCCTGCGCGCGTTCGGCCGCGGCCTGGGCCGCCGCGAACGCCCGCTGCGCGCGCAGCTCGGCGGCGATCCGCGCCTCCTCGGCGAGGCGCTTGACCTCGTCGGTGGCGGCGGCGAGCAGCTTCTTCTGCGTCTCGAGCGCCGTGGTGACGCGCTTGGCGGCGGCGGCGACCTGGCGTTCGAGCCTGACCTGCCGCACCGCGATCTCGCGCAGCTTGCCTGCGGCGGACTTCGCGTCGGCGAGGACCTGGCTCGACGAGTCGGCCTCGATGCCGTCGCGGCGGAGCACGGCGTTGACGTTGGCGATGCGGCCGAACGCGTCGTGCAGCGTCGGCGCCTCCATGACGGAGGCGTAGAGCGTCATCGTGCCGCCGGTCATGTACAGCGCGCGGACCCGCGTGGCGAGCGCCTCGCTGTCGGCGTCCGACGCCTCGCGGGCGCGGTCGAGCGCGGCCTCGGCCTGGAAGCGCTCCGCGACGGCGGTCGCGAGCTCGTCGGTGGCGGCGTTGTAGTCCTCGACCGCGATCGCGGCCTTGAGCTCCAGCTCGTCGACCGACTTGCGCAGCGCGGCAGCGCGGGCGCGCGCCGTGCCGAGGTCGGGGTCGGCGTGCGCGGTGGCCGCGCCGCCCACGACGAGCAGAGCCGTCGCCGCGAGGACCGCGACGACCCGGGTCCGTACGGTCACACGGCCCGCCCGCGCGAGGAGGCGCCGACCTGGGCCCACGTGCTGGTCTTCTTGGTGCGGTACAGCAGCAGCGTCGTGGCTTCCTTCTCCACGCGCAGGCTGACGACGCCCTCGGCGTCGACCTTGAACGTCTTCTTCACGACGGTCGCGCCGTGCTCCTCGGCGGTCTCGACGGCGGCCTTGTACGCGGCGGCGACGCTCTTGGTCTGCGCGTACGCCTCGGCGCCCTCGGACGCGGCGGCGCGGGCGGTGTCCTCGACGCCGATGCGCGCGGCACCGACGGAGACCGCGTCGAAGCAGAGCACCGAGAAGACGAGCAGCACCATCGTGATCTTGGTGAAGTAGCCGACGATGACGCCGCCGCGGTCGTTGCGCATGGACGAAGAATCGGACGGAACGGCGCCCGCCTTGAGCCGACCGGGCTAGCAGGACGGCGCGATCGGGTCACGATCCGCCGCGCGACGGCGGCGCCGTTCGCCCGAGCCCTCTAGCGACCCGCCCGCCGCCGGACCAGCGCGACCATCGCGTCGACCTCGGCGATGCGCATCTGGCGCGCGGAGACGACGTAGAGCACCCCGCCCACCGCCACGGCGGCGAGCAGCCCGACGACGGCGCCGGTGAGCGCGCCGCCGAGCGCCGTACGGACGATCGCCTCGACGCCGTACGCCGCCACCGCCCCGATCCCGCCCGCGACGAGTGTGCGGACCAGCGTGCGGACGACGCGCCGGCCGTCGAGCCCGCCGAGCCTGCGGCGGAGCAGGTGCGCGAGCAGCAGGGCGCCGACGACGTACGACACCGCGTAGCCGGCCGCCATCCCGACCACCAGCGCGGAGCCGTCGAGGCGGGTGGCGAGGACGACGACGGCGAGGACGTTGACGCCGTTGACGGCGTAGTTGACGAGCGCGGGCGTCCGCGAGTCCTCGAGCCAGTAGAAGACGCGGGCCAGCAGCTGGAACGCGCTGAACGGCAGCAGCCCGCAGGCGAACGCCACCAGGACCCGCCCTGTCAGCTCGGCGTTCTCCACGGTGAACGCGCCGTGCGCGAACGCCGCCACCGCCACCGGCCGCGCGAGCGCCACGAGCCCGAGCGCGCCGGGCACGAGGACGACCGCGATGAGGCGGAGGCCGTGCGACAGGTCGGCGCGGACGCGGGCGACGTCGCCGGAGACCGCATGGCCGCTGATCGCCGGCGCGAGCGCCGTGATGACCGACACCGCGACGATCGCGTGGGGGAGCGAGAAGAGCTGGAACGCGTACGTGTACGCCGAGTAGCCGCCCTCCAGCGCGCCCGTGGCGACGCGGACGATGACGAGGTAGCCGAGCTGGTTGGCGACGACGTACGCGAGCACCCAGCCGCCGAGCTTCGCGAGGCTGCGTACGCGCGCTGGGTCGAGGCGGCGGAACCGGAAGCGGAACCCCGCCTTCCGCAGGAACGGCACCAGCGCCAGCGTCTGCGCCACGATGCCGAGCGTCGTCCCGATGCCGAGCACGAGGAACTGCACGCGCGTCAGCCCCTCCGCCGTCGGCGGGCGCGGCCCTGGCAGCAGCACGAACACGAGCAGCGTCGCGACGACGACGACGTTGTTGAGGACGGGCACCGCCATCGGCGCGCCGAAGCGGCCGCGGGCGTTGAGGATCGCGCCCATCGTGGCGCCGGCGCCGTAGAACAGGATCTGCGGGAGGAACAGCCTGAAGAGCGCGGTGGCGAGCGCGGCCTGGTCGCCGTCGAGGCCGCCCCCGTACGCCCGCACGATCCACGGCGCCAGCAACTGGCCGAGCAGCACGCACGTGAACAGCGCCACCAGCACGAACGTCAGCAGCCCCTGGGCGAACGACTCCCCGTCGTCCGCGTCCTCCTTCGCGGCCTGGACGAGGGGGCGTACGACGACGCTCGTGAGGACGCCGCCGAGGAGCAGCTCGTAGACGACGTTGGGGAGGGTGTTGGCGACGTTGTACGGGTCGGCGACAGTCGAGAGGCCGAGCGCGCCGGTGACGGCGGCGAGGCGGAGGAAGCCGGTGCCGCGCGAGGCAATGGTCCCGAGCGCCATGACACCCGAGGAGCGTGGGAGGTCCGTGCTGCCGTCGGCCCGGCTCATGCGGGCTGGGGCTCGCGCTCCGGCTCGGCGTGCCTGCCGCCGCGCTTGGCTCGGCGGCGCCGCTGCACCAGCCTGGTCGCCGACGCGAGGACGAGCAGCCCGAACGCCACGCCGGTCACCGTGAGCGCGACGGCGCCGTACGCCGTCGAGCGCACCCGCAGCGTCGTGCCGACCCCGAGCCGCGCGCCGTCCTGCGCGAGCAGCTCCACCTTGATCGGGAACAGGCCGCCCGTCGTCGCGCGGCCGGTGATGGTGACCGTCGTCCGGCCCGGCGGGATCGCCACCTCGGCACCCATGCGCGACTCGTACCGCGCGTCGTCCTCGATCTCGAGGCGCTCGTTGGAGTCGAGCCGGACGCGGACGCGCACCATCTGGCCGAGGTCGTTCTCGAACGTCAGCGGGATGCCGCCGCTGCGCCCCGTCATCGTGATCGGGCCGCCCGCGACGACGCGGAGCGCGCCGAGCTGGCGTTTCAGGCCGCTCTCGACAGAGCCGGTGAGGCGGTACCCGCCGGCGGCGTTCTCCGCCCAGGCCGAGGAGACGGCACGGAGCAGCGCGTCGTCGTACTGCGCCAGCTCCTCGGGCGCGCTGTTCGGCTCGGTGAGGATGCCGCGGACGCGCTGCAGGCTGCGCCGCAGGGAGATGACGCGGCTGACCTGGCGTGGCTCCAGGAGGCCGCCGTCGGCGGGCGCGCGGGTGCGCGCGGCGCCGCTCGGCTCGCCGTCGAGCACCGCGCCGAGGCCGACCGGCGTGAGCCAGGGGACGTTGCGCATCTGACGCAGCAGCTCCGCGGCGAACGGGCGGAACAGCTTCCACTCCCGCGGCGGCGCGAGCACGACGTCGCGGACCTCGCCGGGGCGTTCCATGGCGGCGATCGCGCTGTCGGCGAGGAACCGCTGCACCGCGACCCGCGCGCCCTCCTCGCCCGTCTTCTCGCCGACCCAGCGGTTGAGCTGCGCGTCGGCGACCAGCGCGGTCATCGACCCGAGCGCGCCGGGGACCAGCGGGGTCGAGGCGGTCGGCGTGAAGTTGAGGACCTCGGACAGCGGCAGCGCCGTCTCCGGCACGACCACCCCCTTGACGCCCTGCGCGGCGAGCACCGACTCGACGGCGGGGGAGAGCGTCGGCCCGGGCGGCCAGGCGAGCGTCGTCGCGCCGGTGATGCCGAGGTCGCGTTGCAGCACCTCGCGGCCGAGCCGGAACGCCGCGCTCGCCGCCTCGCCCTCCACCGCGAGCGCGCCCGCCGACGTCGTCGCGAGGTCCGGGTCGGCGTACGGCAGCGGGATGACCGTGGCGTCGCGGAGCGCCGTGCGGGCTTTGTCGAGCCAGGCGCGGGCGGCGTCGTTGCCGCTGCCCTCGGCGCCGCGGACGGTGTAGCCGCCGGCCATCCGGCGTACGGAGTCGAGCAGCTCGGGGTCCACCGCCCACGTCAGCGGCATCGGGCTCGCGTCGCCGAGGCGGAGCAGCGTGTTGAGCCTGCCGTCGCGGACGGACGCGGCGAGGTCGTCGTCGTAGAAGTCGCTGCCCAGCGCGCGATGGGTCGGCTCGACCAGCGGCCAGACCATCGCCACGTTGAGCTTGGGGGCGGCCTGCGGCCACCAGACGACGTACGTGTCCATCGCGCCGACCACCTCGAAGCGCGACCGGACCTCGATGCGCATCGGGTAGACGCCGTTCGTGGTGGTGTGGTCGAACGGCAGCTGCGCCAGCGGCACGTCGAACTCCAGCTCCGCGGTGCCCTTCGGCGCGAGCTCCCCGGCGGGGACCTCCTTGTCGGCGACGCGGGTGCCGAAGCGCGCGGGGGTGCCGCCTGCCGCGATCGACGAGCGGCCGCGCAGCTGCGACCCGAAGCGCAGGCCGGCCTGGAGGTTGAGGATCGGCTCGCTCGTCGTGCTGACGGCGCGGGCGCGGATCACGAGCTTCGCCGACTCCGGCGTCAGCATGCCGGTCATGCTCGCGACGTCGACGCGGACGTCGGTGCGTTCCGGCGGCTGCTGCGCGGCGTGTCCGGCCAGCGCGGTCGCGGGGCTCAGCGTCGCGGCGACGACCGCGAGCGCGGCCAGCAGCCGGGCGCGCCTCAAGCCGAGTCCGCGATCAGAGCGGGGACCTTCTCCACGAGCGCGCGCTCGTCGGCGTACGCGAGCCGCTCAGTCGCCTCGGCGAGCGGCACCCAGGCGACCTCGGCGACCTCGATGTCCTCGTCCGAGAGCTCGCCGGCGACGCGGACGAGGAGGTAGTGGTGGACGGTCTTGTGCACGCGGTGCCCGTCGGCGACGAACCAGAAGTCGATCGAGCCCAGCGGCGCCACGACCTCGCCGGTGATGCCGGTCTCCTCGGCGACCTCGCGCACCGCGGCCGCCTCGGGCGACTCGCCCTCCTCGAGGTGACCCTTCGGCAGCGACCAGAGCAGGCGGCCGCGCCGGTCGATCCGGCCGATCAGCGCAACGGACGCGTCGTCGCCGCGCCGGTCGAGCACGATGCCGCCGGCCGAGGTCTCCTCGACGCGCTGCATCCGGCGCCGCCGGGGCGCCGGCCTGCTCGACGAGGACGCTGGCACGCCCCCGATCCTATGCGCGTGTCGTCCTGTTCCCAGGGCCCCGCCCGCGTGCCTACCCGTCCTGGTCGACGAAGATGTCGGGGAGCCGAGTGGAAAGCCGGTACTTGATCTTGCGGCCGTCCGTCGTGGTCACGAGCACGGTGGCCCAACCGTCGCCGCGCTCGAGGATCTCGTCGTACCAGAGCTCGTCGCCCGCGGTGTCCGCGGTCCCCGCGATGATCGTCATGGTGTCCCCCGCTCCTTCCGAGCCTCGCGCAGTCTCAGCAGTCCCGAGTAGAGGGTATGGCAGAGCGCCACGCCCGGTGCGACGTCGACATGCGGGTCGAAGGCGTTCTCGCGCCGCGTGTCCACGCAGACGAAGCCGACGATGTCCCAGATGTCGGGGTCATCGGGGATGCGCCCGCGCACCGGCCACACGATGGTGGCGTGGTAGGGAAGCTCGTCCGCTGCGATGACCTCGTCGGTGAGGTGCGAGTTGCGGTAGCCGCGGCCGAGCGCACCGGGGAGGTCGTTGCAGAAGAAGTGCTCGTGCCCCTCCTTGAGGACGAGGCGGAAGTCGGTGTTGTCGTTGACCCAGTCGATGCTCGTGTGGCTACGGCCGCCCGGCGAGCCGCTGCTGCGGCAGACCGTCTCGACGGCGAAGTCGGGGTGTCCCGGGGGCGCGTGCACAGTCTTCACCGTCACGCGGCACGGGGTACCGGTGGCGATGCCGTACATCTCGGCCAGGTGCCCGAGCGCGTCCTTCACGCCGAGCACGAACGCCGCGTCGCCGCCGCCCGCGAGCAGCGCGCGGGTGGCGTGCGACACCGCGTCGACGGCGTCGGCGAGGCGGGGCAGGGCGTCGGATCTTCGGGCTCTCCGCGCGCACCGCGCCGCGAGGCGGGCGTAGCGGGCGCCGAGGCGGACGTTCCAGAGCAGCAGGCCGGTCGCCAGGGCGCAGACCCAGAGCGCGAGGAGCGCGCGCGGCACGTCGGTGCCGGCGGCCAGGGCGGTCGCCGCGCCGAGGAACGACGCCACGGCGAGCAGGTCGGCGACGGCGCCGAGGCTGCCGCGCATGGCGCGGACCCCGGCGTACGTGCGGTGCAGGGCGGTGTCCAAGAGCCGTTCCCCCGTCTCGATCGACTGGGGAGGACGCTAGAAGGGGGGTGTGACAGAAATCAGAGGCGGGCGGCGAGCGGGTCGTCGCGCCAGGCGCTCTCGGCCAGCCGCCGTACGTCGATCGCGCCCGGCTCGACCAGCGGCGCCACGACCGCGCCGGTCATGGCCAGCAGGTCGTCCGTACGGATCTTCAGCGCGGTGCTCCCGTCGCCGGTCGCCGTGAACACGACCTCCGACTCCCGCAGCGCCGCGTCCGCCACCACACGCACCGACGACGGCAGGCCCACCGGCGGCACGAGGGACGGGTGGCAGTCGGTCACCTCGGACACCCGCGCCGGGTCGAGCAGCCGTACGCCACGAGCACCGGCAGCCCGCGCCAGCGCCGTCGTGGCGGGCACCGCGCCGGGCGGCACGAAGGCGGCGACCACGCCGGGCCCCGCGGCGTACAGCCGCACGGCCACGCACGACGACAGCGGCACGCCGAGCGCCTCTGGCAGCTCGACGGCGTCGTCGATCCGCCGCCGCAGGTGCACGATCTCGTGCAGCACCTCGGCGCCGAGCAGCTCCCTGGTCAGGTCGACCGGTCCGCGCACCGTCTCTCCCCGGTTCTCTCCGCCAACCTACGGCGGGTCCGTGCCCTCCGGAACCCCCGGAAGGCGGACAGCGTCCGCTACCCGGTCCGGCGGCGGTCCAAACCACTCGCCGGACGCCGTACGCTGACTCCCCGTGTCCAGACTCACCGAGGCCCAGCGGTCCGCCGTCGCCGAGCTGCTGCGCATCGCGCCGGTCGCCGACGACCTCGGCCGCCGCTTCGCCGCCGCGCACCGCCGCCTGTACCTCGTCGGCGGCTCCGTTCGCGACGCTCTCCTCGGCCGGCTCGGCGACGACCTCGACTTCGCGACCGACGCGCTGCCGGAGGAGGTCCTCGGCCTGGTCAAGGACTGGGGTACGACGTGGGAGACGGGGCGCGCGTTCGGCACCATCGGCGTGGCGCGCGGGCCGGTCCGCTGCGAGATCACGACGTTCCGCGCGGAGTCCTACGACCCCGGCTCCCGCAAGCCCGAGGTCCGCTACGGCGACTCGCTCGACGGCGACCTGCTGCGCCGCGACTTCACGGTCAACGCCATGGCCGTCGCGCTGCCGGACCACGAGTTCGTGGACCCGTTCGGCGGCCTGGCGGACCTCGCCCAGGGCGTGCTGCGGACGCCGGGTACGCCGGAGGACTCGTTCGGCGACGACCCGCTGCGGATGATGCGGGCGGCGCGATTCGCCGCGCAGCTCGGTTTCGCGCCCGACCCGGGCGTCGTCGCGGCGATGGCCGGCATGGCCGAGCGCATCGCGATCGTGTCCGCCGAACGCGTCCAGGTCGAGCTGTCCAAGCTCCTCCTCGGCCGGGAGCCCGTACGCGGGCTCATGCTGCTCGTCGACACGGGCCTCGCGGAGCACGTCCTCCCCGAGCTGCCCGGCATGCGCCTCGCGATCGACGCCGTGCACCAGCACAAGGACGTCTACCTGCACTCCCTCGCCGTGCTGGAGAACGCCATCGCGCGCGAGACCGAAGGCCCCGACCTCACGCTGCGCATGGCGGCGCTGCTGCACGACATCGGCAAGCCGGCGACCCGCGAGATCGGGCCCGACGGGGTGTCGTTCCACCACCACGAGGTCGTCGGCGCCAAGCTGGCGCGCAAGCGGCTGCGCGCGCTGAAGTACCCGAAGCAGTTCACCGACGACGTCTGCCGGCTCATCGAGCTCCACCTGCGCTTCCACACGTACCGGATGGGGTGGACCGACGCCGCCGTACGCCGCTACGTCACCGACGCAGGCCCGCTGCTCGACCGGCTGCACAAGCTCGTCCGCTCCGACTGCACGACCCGCAACGTCCGCAAGGCGGAGCGGCTCGCGGCGTCGTACGACTCCCTCGAGGACCGCATCACGGAGCTCGCCAAGGCGGAGGAGCTGGCCGGCATCCGGCCCGACCTCGACGGCCGCGAGATCATGGAGATCCTCGGGATCCCGCCGGGGCCACTGGTCGGCAAGGCGTACCAGTACCTGCTCAACGAGCGCATGGAGCGCGGCCCGATCCCGCACGACGAGGCCGTCGCCCTGCTCAGGGAGTGGGCGGCCGGCCACCTGCCCGGCTGACCGCCGGCTCCCCTCGTTCCCTGGAGCTCAGCCGCCGGTCTCGTGCATGCTGATCTTCAAAGAACGGGCCCGCGAGCGGTGGCGCGTGGACGGGCGCCTAGTCATTTGTGACCAGGCAAAGCCACCCGCGTTGATCATGCAGCGCAGGGCCTAACGGACCGATAGTGGGCGATGTGGCAGAAATGTCCGCCGCCCGCACCGCCGGCCTCCTCGCCGCGGTGCTCGCCGCGACCGCGCTGACCGGCTGCAGCCTGACCTCCGTCAAGGACGAGAAGGTCGCGCTGCAGGGCGTCCGCGACGCGGTGGTCCTCTCCGCCGGCACCGAGCGCCCCGCCCGCGACGGCGACACGCTCGCCAAGGGCGACGAGGTCCGTACGAAGGCAGGCGGCACGGTCACGCTCGTCGTCCGCGACCGCCGCGTCGTGCTCGGCGGCGCCACGTCGGTGCGCGTACCCGACGGCGCCACCCTCGACCTCACCCGCGGCGCGGTCCTCGTCGACCGCCGCGAGGGACCCGGCCTCACGCTCCGCGCGGGCGACACCACCGTCGACAACGTCGGCGCCGGCGCCCTGCGCGTCGAACGTTCGTTCTCCGTCCTCGTCGCCGCCCTGTCGGCCCAGGCCCGCGTCCGTACCGCCACCGGCCCGCGCCTCACGCTCGCGCCGCTCTACCAGGTCGTCGTGGCGGGCCGAGCGCTGCCCGCCGACGCGCCGCCGCTGCAGCTCAAGCGCGACGCCTGGGAACGCGACGTCGTCCCCGACGTCGTCACCGACGACGAGCGGCTCAACGACCTCGCCGAGGGCCTCGACGGCCCCGGCGCGCCGGCCGTGCCCGCGGCGTTCACGCCGGGAAAGGGCGCCAGGACCAGCGACCTCGTGCTCGCCGAGGCCATCGGCCGCGCGGCAGGGGACGCCGGCGCCGCGGCCGAGGCCCGCAGGCTCCGCGGCAGCGGCGGCTCGTGGGGCGTCGTGGCCCGCCTGCTCGACACCTCAGCCAACGCCGTCGGCACCGCGCTCTCCCAGGTGCTCAACGGCGTCCCCGCCACCGACGGGTCCCCGACCACCGGCCCCGGCGGCACCCCGGGCACCGTCGCCGGTCCCAGCGCGCAGCCAGGCGTGACGCCGAGCCCGACCCCGGGCCGTCCCGGCCCCACGCGCCCGCCGACCAGCGGCCCGCCCACGAGCCGCCCGCCGACGTCCGGCAGCCCCACGAGCCCGTCCGAGACGCCGAACGCCGTGGAGCAGCTGTTCAGCGCGCTGCCGACGCCGCTGCTGCCCGACCTGGGGCTGTGACCGCGACGTACGCGAGCGCCGTCAGCCCGTAGCCGACGGCGATGACGGTGAGGACGGCGTACGACTTCCCGCTGTCCGGCAGGATCAGCGCGGCGACGGTCGCGGCGGAGACGAACGTGACGTTGAAGAGGATGTCGTAGAACGCGAACACCCGGCCGCGGTACGCGTCCGCCACCGACTCCTGCACGATCGTGTCGACGCAGATCTTCGCGCCCTGCGCGACGAGCCCGAGCAGCAGCGCCGCCGCGAGGAACGCCGGCTGCGTGTACGGGAAGCCGAGCGCGATCTCCACGACGCACGCGGCGGCGAGCAGCCCGACGATCCAGGCGTCCTTGCCGATGCGGCGGACGGCGTACGGCGTCAGCACCGCCGCCGTCAGCACGCCGATCGCCGACGCGCCGAGCACCTGCCCGAGCCCGTCGAGACCCGCGCGGAAGAACCCGTCGTCGGTGAAGTAGTTGCGGTACAGCAGCAGCGTCGCGACGGTCGAGAGGCCGTAGAAGAAGCGGTGCGCGGCGATCGCCAGCAGCGCGTACGCCGGGTGCTTGCGCTGCCACACGTGCCGCGCCCCGGCCGCGATGCCAGACAGCACCGCGCGCATGGCGGCCCGCGTCGAGACCGCGTCGGGGTCGGGGTCGGGGCCGAGCAGGTCGGGGTGCATGCGGGAGGCGAGGTACGACGACAGCAGGTAGAACGCGCCCGCCGCCAGCACGATCCCTGCCGTCGTGGTGACGTAGCCGACGCCGTAGCCCAGGGCGCCGCCGAGCACGGCCATGACCGTGCCGGAGGTGGTGGAGACGGAGTTCGCCATGACGAGGCGCTCGTCGTCGACGACGTGCGGCAGTGCGGCCGACAGCGACGACAGGAAGAACCTGTTGACCGAGAGCACGGCCAGCGTGGTGACGTAGAAGACGGGGCTCTCGATGCCGGCCGCGACCAGCGCCGCGACGACGAGGATCAGCGCGGCGCGGACCAGGTTGGCGCGGACGAGGATCGTGCGGCGCCGCCACCGGTCGATGAACACCCCGGCGAACGGCCCCACCACCGAGTAGGGGAGCAGCAGCGTCGCGAACGCCGCCGCCGTACGGCCCGGCGTCGCCTGCTTGTCCGGCGAGAACAGCACGAACGACGCCAATGCCACCTGGAACACGCCGTCGGCCGCCTGGGCCGACAACCGGGTCGCCCAGAGGTCGAGGAAGTCGCTGTGCCGCAGGACCGCGACGAGGTCCGGGGGCAGGCGCACCACGCAAGATGACCACAAGGGGCCATAGCGGCGCATCCCAGACCCACGGACGATGTCGGCATGGAACAGGACCGCAGGCTGCGCGCGGCGCTGCTGCCGTACCAGCCGCGGCTGCTGCACGACGTGCTGGACTCCCTCGACGTGGCCGTCGTCGTGCTCGACGACACCTGCCGCGTGCTCGCCGGCAACGTCGCCGCCTCCCGACTCCTCGGCATCCGCCGCGGCCGCCGCGAGGGCGACGCGTCCGTGTCGACGATCACGTCGATCGCCGACGAGAGCGGCGACGAGCTCGACCCGACCGACTACCACGCGTGGCGAGACCGCGCCGCGGCGGGGCAGGGTCTGACGGTGCGGGTGTCGTACGAGGACGGGTCGGCCCGCTGGTTTCACGCCACCGCCCAGCTCGTCCCGGGCGCCACCGACGACGCGCTCGTCTGCCGGTACGCCGACGTCACCGCCAAGCGCGAGCTCGAACGCCGCGCTGCCGCGGCCGCCGACCAGGCCGCGCGCGCCGAGATCGACCTCGTCGCCGCGGAGAAGCGCGTCGCGCTGCTCGAGGAGCTGCTCGTCTACGTCACCACGCGAGGGGCGTAGGACTAGCCCGCGCTCGATGCGCTCAGTGCCGTAGCGCCGGCGCCCCTGGCTTCGGGGGCGCGGCCTCCAGGCGGGCGTACGCCAGCCGCTCGGCCGCCGTCTCCGTGCTGACCCCGGCCGCGTCGGCGGCCTGGTAGATCTCGGTCAGCGTCTCGCCGATGCCGGTGAGGCCGCGTTCGACCTGCTCCTGCGACCAGCCCAGCGCCTCGTAGCCGATGAGGTGGATCGCGCCGCCGCCGTTGATGACGAAGTCAGGGGCGTAGAGGATCCCCGCCTCGCGCAGCAGGTCGGCGTCGGAGGGGTCGGAGAGCGCGTTGTTGGCCGCGCCGGCGACGACCCGGCAGCGCAGCCTCGGGATCGTCTCCGGGGTCAGCACGCCGCCCGTCGCGCAGGGGGCGAACACGTCGCACTCGGTCTCGATGTCCGTGGCGGGAGCGACGACCTCGACGCCGAGGGTGTCGTACAGCGCCTCGACCCGCTCCAGCGTGACGTCGCTGACGATGACGTGCGCTCCCGCCTTGACGAGCATCTCCGCGAGCGGCGCGCCGACCGCGCCCGCGCCCTGGACGAGTACCCGCTTGCCGGTCAGGTCGGGGTCGCCGTACGCGTGCGCCACGCTCGCGACGATGCCGTGGAAGCACCCGACCGCGGTGTCCGGCGCGCTGCTGCCCGAGCCGCCGTTGTCGACCGAGCGGCCGAACGCGAACGGCGTCACCTCGTTGAGCGTGTCCATGTCCGCGGAGTTGGTGTTCATGTCCGGGCCGGTGCGGTAGTTGCCGCCGAGCATGTGGACGTTGTGCGCGTGCCGCAGCAGCAGCCGCCGCCGCGTCTCAGGGTCGAGGTCGCCGGGCACCGCGATGACCGACTTGCCGCCCCCCATCGGCAGGCCGGCGACGGCCATCTTCAACGTCATCGCCTCGGCCAGCCGCATGGCGTCGAGCAGCCCGTCGGCCGGGGTGGCGTACGTCTTCATGCGCGTGCCGCCCGCGCCCGGCCCGAGCCGGGTCGAGTGGATCGCGATGAACATGTAGGCGCCCGACGGCTCGTCGTACGCCGTGAGCGCGAACTCCCCGCCCCAGTCCCGCAGGACGTTCTCCACTGTCAGACCCTCCACGAACGACGCCGTTGTCGCTCGCGCAGGCTACAGGCAGTGCGCTACCGCGGCCCGAGCTCCCACTCGCCGTCGATCCAGCGCACGTCGTCGGCGAGCAGCGGCTGCATCGTCGTACGCCACCACTCGTCCTGCTTCGGGTCGTCGGCGAGCGCCATGTACTGCTCCTTGCTCGCGAAGCGCACGGCGACCACGACGGTCTTGCCGTCGTCGCCGACGAGGATGTCCTCGCCGACGTAGCCGGGTGCCTCCGACTCCGCCTCCCACGCCTTCGACGCCGTACGCAGCTCGTCGAGGCTGCCCGTCAGGGTCGCGATCATCACCGTGCCGTACATGGCTCCTCCCGGGTCCGGATGCCTCGCACTCTGCTCCTCGCTGCACCCGGCGTACACCCTCGGGTTTCAGCCCTTCGGCTCCTTCGGCGGGGCCGCCTTCGCGGGGGCCTTCGGCGGGGCGGCCGCCGCGGCGACGCCGGCGGGCTCCGGCTCCTGCGCCTCGCGGCCCCAGCGCGCGAGGAGCTTGCTGAGGTCGACGCCCATGACGTCGGAGCCGATCTGCAGGCCCTGGGTGACGTTGTTGGCGACGGACTTGGACAGGCTCGACGCGCCGTCGGTGGAGATGACCGTGAGCTTGTCGATGCCGGCGATCGGCTCGGCCGCGGCGCGCACGATGTCAGGCAGCACCTTGACCAGCAGGTCGAGAACGGCGGCCTCGTCGAAGTTCCTGAACGCCTCCGCCTTCTTCGTCAGCGCCTCGGCCTCCGCGCCACCGCGCGCCTGGATCGCCGCGGCCTCCGCGTCGCCCTCGAGCTTGACGGCGTCGGCGATCGCGCCACGGCGGGCGCGTTCGGCCTCGCCGCGCTTGGCGCCCTCGATCGCCTCGGCCTCGGCCAGCGCCGCGCGCCGCGCCCGCTCGCCCTCACCGGTCAGTCGTGACGTCTCGGCGTTGGCCTGCGCGGCGGCGATGGTGGCCTGCCGCTCGGCCTCGGCGTGCGCGATCGTGGAGTTCTTCGCGGCCTCGGCCTGCTGCTCGATGCGGTACCGCTCGGCGTCGGCAGGCTTGCGTACCTGCGTGTCGAGCTCGCGCTCCTTGAGGGCCGCGGCGCGGACCGCCACCTTCTCCTGCTCGGCGAGGACGTTCTGGTCCTGCGCGGCCTGCGCCAGGGGGCCCGACGCGGCGGCCGTGGCCTGCGCGGCGTCGGTCTCGGCCTGGATCTCCGCCTGCTTCAGCGCGAGCGTCCGGTTGGCGATCGCGATCTGCTCCTCGGCGCGGATCCGCTCCTCCTCGGCGGCCTGCCGCGCCTTCGCCTCCGCGATCGACGCCTCCATCTGCACGCGCGCCGCCTCGGGCCTGCCGAGGTCGGCGAGGTAGTTGCCCTCCGCCTGGATGTCCTGGAGCTGGAACGTGTCCAGCGACAGCCCCTGGTTCGTCAGCGAGGTCTCGGCCTCCTCGGCGACCGCCGAGGCGAACGCAGCGCGGTCGCGGATGATCTCCTGGATCGTGAGGCGGCCGACGATCGCGCGCAGCGCGCCCGCGAGGACCTCCTGCGTGAACGACTCGATGCCTTCCTGCTGGTCCAGGAAGCGCTGCGCGCCCGCGCGGATGGCGTCCTCGTTGCCGCCGATCTTGACGATCGCGACGCCGTCGCAGTCGCACTTGATGCCCTGCGCCGACAGCGCGCCGCGGATGCCGACGGGGATGCGCCGCGACGAGAGATCCATGATGTGCAGCCGCTGGACGAAAGGCAGCACGAACACGCTCGCGCCCATGACGACCTTCTGGCCGCTCATGTCCGTCGAGATCAGGCCGGTCTCGGGGTTCTTCACGGCCTTGCCCTTGCGGCCCGTGATGATGAACGCCTCGTTCGGGCCCGCCACCTTCACCCGCCGGATCAGGAGCATGCCGACGAGCAGCAGCAGGACGACCGTGCCGATGATCGCGCTGGTCACTGGGTTGGCGAACAACAGACTCACCATGCCTTCTCGGGCTCTCTACGTGGGCGTCAGGACGCCGGGGTGTCGGCGCGTCGTACGACGACCGAGGACGACGACGTCACGTCCGTGACGACGACGCGGACGCCGGCCGGGATCGGCTCGGCGGCGCGGGCGCTGACCTTCATGTTCTGGCCGGCGTACGTCACGCTGATCTCGCCCAGGCCCTCGGCGGGGATGCGCGTGACGACCGTGCCGGTCTGGCCGGCGAGGCCGCTGGAGGACACCGGCGCGTCGGTCGGCATGTTCATGAGGCTGCGGGTCATGAACAGCGCCACCGCGCCGACCGACAGCCCGCTGGCCAGCCCGCCGAGCGCGGAGACGCCGGGGCCGGGGTCGGCGGTGTAGATGATGAGCGCCGCGCCGAAGCCGAACGCCGCGAGGAACGCGCCGATGACCGGCGTCGACAGGATGCCGCCGCCGTCGAGGTCGAACGCGTCGAAGATCGAGTCGAAGATCTCGCCGACGGCCATCGAGATGACGAGCAGCCCCAGGCCGATGGACCCGATGACGATGTACCCGATCACGCCTGCGCACCCCCTGCCGGTGCACACGACCGGCGCCAGCGCCGGACGATACGCCCGTAACGCCCGTTCCGTGAGGGGGATCGCCCCAACTGGGGATGCGTGGCCCTCCCGCGCGTGCTCACGGGCATCCCAAGTTCGGAGAAGTGACGGCCTCGCGTCTACGGGCGGAAGGCGTCCGTCCCCGGAGCAATCTGCGGATCGCGGCGGAACGCGACGGACTTACGTGTCGTCGTGGTCGTGCCGTTTGCGCCGGTGCGGTGTTTGGTGAACTCGACCCGTGTTCCGATGAGGACGGCGAACCCGCTCCACAGGAGGATCGCCAGCACGATCGCTACCAGCGGCCAGTTCGGAGACTTGATCAACAGTCCCAGGCCGCCGCCGCCGCCGGCAGCCGCCACAGCTACACGCCTTGCGTTCCGTCTCATCGTGACCTCGTTCCGCGGCCGTCCGGTCAGGACGACCGCTGCCTGCTCTCGTTTCCGGCGACGACCTGTGCGGCAGCGACGATCGACCTGGCCAGATCCGTGGCCTTGATCGCGTAGAACTGCTGCCCGCGCGCGCCGCCCTCGCGCAGCGTCGGTTCCACCACGCCTGCGTCGACCAGTCGGAGCAGTACGGCGCGGACGACGCTGTCCGCGAGTCCCGTCCGGCTGGCGACGCGCCGGGTCGTCACCAACTCGTGCTCTGCCTCGATCGCGGCTGCCGTCGCCAGGACGTTGGCGAGGTGGCGATTGCCGAAGATCGCCGCGGACAACGGCGTGGCTCCGACCGGGGAAGAGGTCACTGGCATAGAGTAGAGCGTTTAGCGATTCACGTCACTGGTCGCATCTATCACTTGTCACGCTACGCATCAAGCGCGAACGCACCGAGGCCCGGCTCCCACGTGGGGAACCGGGCCTCGGTGACGTTGCGGGCTACTCGCCGTTGACGAACGCCTCGGTCAGCGTGCGGCACTCGTCGTCGCGGTACTGCTCCGGCGGCGACTTCATGAAGTACGAGGACGGGCCGAGCAGCGGGCCGCCGACGCCGCGGTCCTTCGCGATCTTGCAGCAGCGGACGGCGTCGATGACGACACCCGCGGAGTTCGGGCTGTCCCAGACCTCGAGCTTGTACTCGAGGTTCAGCGGCACGTCGCCGAACGCCCGGCCCTCGAGGCGGACGTACGCCCACTTGCGGTCGTCGAGCCAGCCGACGTAGTCGGACGGGCCGATGTGGACGTTCTTCTTGCCGATGTCGTGCTGCAGCTGGGAGGTGACGGCCTGCGTCTTGGAGATCTTCTTCGACTCCAGGCGCTCGCGCTCCAGCATGTTCATGAAGTCCATGTTGCCGCCGACGTTGAGCTGCATCGTGCGGTCGAGGATGACGCCGCGGTCCTCGAACAGCTTCGCGAGGACGCGGTGCGTGATCGTCGCGCCGACCTGGCTCTTGATGTCGTCGCCGACGATCGGGACGCCCGCGGCGCGGAACTTCTCCGCCCACTCCGGCGTGCCGGCGATGAAGACGGGGAGGCAGTTGACGAAGCCGACGCCGGCGTCGATGGCGCACTGCGCGTAGAAGCGCGCGGCGTCCTCGGACCCGACGGGCAGGTAGCAGACGAGGACGTCGGCCCTGCTGTCCTTGAGCGCCTGGACGACGTCGACCGGCTCCGCGTCCGACTCCTCGATCATCGACATGTAGTACTTGCCGAGGCCGTCGAGGGTGTGGCCGCGCTGCACCTCCACGTTGAGCGGCGGCACGTCCGCGAACTGGATCGTGTTGTTCTCGCTGGCGCTGATGGCCTCGGAGAGGTCCCGGCCGACCTTCTTGCCGTCGACGTCGAACGCCGCGACGAACTCGATGTCCCGGACGTGGTAGCCGCCCAGCTCGACGTTCATCAGCCCGGGGACGCGCGACTGCGGGTCGGCGTCCCGGTAGTACTCGACGCCCTGAACGAGCGACGAGGCGCAGTTGCCGACGCCGACGATGGCGACGCGTACCGAGCCCATGAGTGCTCCCTTTTGCTATCGGTGGTGAACTGGGTCAGGCCTGCTTGGTGCGTTCGCTGGCGATGAGCTCGTTGAGCCAGCGAACCTCGCGCTCGACGCTCTCCAGCCCGTGCTCCTGGAGCGCGAGCGTGTACGCGTCGAGCTTCTCCCTGGTCCGCGTGAGGCCCGCCCGGAAGCCGGCCGAACGCTCCTCGAGCCGGTTGCGCCGGCCCTCGAGGATCCGGATCCGCGTCTCCGCATCGGTCTGCGCGAAGAACGCGAAATGCACGCCGAACGTCTCGTCCTCCCACTGGGAAGGACCGCCCTCGGCGAGCAGCTCCTGGAAGTGCTCCTTGCCCTCGGCCGTCAGCTTGTAGACGACCTTGGCCCGGCGCCCCGGACCGACCACGCCCGCGGTGTCCTTCGTGATCCAGCCGTTCGTCTCCATGCGGTTGAGGCACGGGTAGAGCGAGCCGTACGAGAAGGCGCGGAAGTGGCCGAGCATGAGGTTGAGCCGCTTGCGCAGCTCGTAACCGTGCAGAGGGGACTCGTGCAGGAGGCCGAGTACGGCGAACTCCAGCACCATGGTGCGTCCCTTCTCGTCACGGTCCGTTCACGTTCCGATACATCGAGTGGATGTATCGGCTCGATATATCGGACCGTATGTCGCGGCGTCGGCGAGTGTCAACTCGAACGCGCGTGTCGCCCCGCGATGTCTTGACCCCGATGAGAGCCCGCACGCTGTATGCTGGACTTACACCGGAGTTCAGCCGGATTCCTACGGGAGCGGAGTGAGGGTCGTGGCGACGCAGGCTCGGGTACGCACCGACGAGGCGCACCGCCGTACGGTCACGCTGAGCACCGCGGACATCGCCCGCTTCCTGCAGGACACCCTCGGCTCCGCGCTCACCGCGCACATCGCGGGCGTCAAGGACCCGAAGATGGTCGTCAAGTGGGCGGCAGGCACCACGACGCCCGGCGCCGAGCGGGAGAAGCGGCTTCGCGCGACGTACCAGGTCTTCCAGCTGATCCTCGAAGCCGAGGACGAGTACGTGGCGCGGGCGTGGTTCATCGGCATGAATCCTCAGCTCGACGACGAGGCGCCGGCCGACTGCCTGCGCGAGTCGCGGTTCAGGGACGTCATGGCGGCAGCGAGGGCCTTCTTGTCGGGTGGCTGACGCGGTCGCGGTCACGCGCGCGCCGAACGGGGGTCTCTGGCGCGTGGGTCGCAATCCCGACCCTCTCCTCGTCGTGCCTCCGAAGACCCATGACCTTCGCGCCAAGCGGGTGGGCAACCGCTTCGACATGCCCGGCGTCGGGGTCCTCTACTTCGCGACCCGGCTGGAGGGCTGCTTCGCGGAGCGCTGGCGCGCTTCCGTCCCAAGGCGTCGCTCGCGGCACTCGTGGCCGAGGAGTGGGGAACCGCGAACGTCCTCCGCCCCGGCGCCGTCCCTGCCGGCTGGCGGCACCGGCGTACGGCGGTCCGCGTGGGCATCCACCGCGGCTACGAGTTCCTCGACGTGGACGACCTCGCCACGCACCAGGTGCTCACCCGCGAGCTCGCCCCGGGTCTCGCGTCGCTCGGGTACGCCGAGCTCGACACCGGCGTCGTACGCGGGCCCGACCGGCGGGTCACGAGGCTGCTGGCGCAGTGGGCGTACGAGCAGGAGAACGAGGACGGCTACGGCACGTTCGCGGGCATCGGTATTGCTCGCGGCTGAGCACCGAGTGGACCTGCTGGGCGGTCTTTCCCGGCGTCGAGCTGACGCTGCGCGAGGCGGTGCCGGTCGAACGCGAGATGAAGCCGCTCGCGACGGTCGCCGAGCGCCTCGGCCTCCAGGTCTTCTGAACGCTCCAGGTGACCGCTCGACGCGGCGGTCGTAGCCTGGACGGCGTGTTGCGGACGCAGCGGGCGGTCATCGACTACGGCCTCGCGCGCCGCGCCACGCTCATGGACCTGTTCGCCGGCCGCGCGTCCACCCTCGACGTCTGCGACGCGCACCCGTACCTGCTCCGCGCGGCCAGGTACCACGGCGAGCCCACCGAGACGCCGTGCCCGGTCTGCAAGAAGGCGCCGCTGACGCACGTCACCTACACGTACGGCGACGTCTTCAAGGAGACGAACGGCCGCGTCCGCGCGACGAGCGAGCTGGCGGCGCTGGAACGCGAGCACACCGAGTTCACCGTGTACGTCGTCGAGGTCTGCCGCGAGTGCGGCTGGAACCACCTCGTCACGTCGTACGTCCTCGGCACCGACGGTCTCCGCGCCCGCCGCAAGTCGGCGCAGCGGGGCTGACCCCCAGCAGCGGCGCGCCACACCCTCCTTCCTTGCAGTCCACCAGCCGGTCTCGAGCGTGGTGATCTTCAAGGAACGAGCGGCCCGGGCCAGGCCGGGCGCGACGAAACCGGACAAGCCGGACAGCAAGATCACGAACGCGTGACCGTCGGCGCGGCGCGCGATTGGTGATCTTGGTCGAAGGGGACCATCCCCTCACCATGAGTGCCTCTTCTTCGACGACGGCCGGTCGCGCGCGCCCAGCCAAGAGCCCGGGCCGGATCCGCACGCGCTGGCAGGCGATGAGCCTGCGGAAGCGCCGCATCATCGCGGTGATCGTCGCGCTGTTCTTCCTCGGCTTCATCGGGCTGCTCGGCGCGATCTACGCCGCCGCGCAGATCCCCCTCCCCGAGGACACCGCCAACGCCCAGGCGACGGTCATCGAGTACTCCGACGGTTCGCGGCTCGGCCAGCTGGCCAAGGAGAACCGCGTCGACATCCCGCTCAAGGACGTCCCGCAGCACGTCCGCGACGCCGTCCTCGCGGCGGAGGACCGGGGCTTCTACGAGCACTCCGGCATCTCGTTCACGGGCATCCTCCGCGCGGCGTACCAGGACGTCCGCGGCGGCGGCGCGCGGCAGGGCGGCTCGACGATCACCCAGCAGTACGCCCGCAACGCGTACCTGTCGCAGGAGCGCACCTTCGCGCGGAAGTTCCGCGAGGCGATCATCGCGGTCAAGCTCGAGCGCAAGCACTCGAAGGACGAGATCCTCGAGTGGTACCTCAACACCATCTACTTCGGCCGCGGCGCGTCCGGCATCGAGGCGGCGTCGCGCACGTACTTCGGCATCCCCGCCCGCCGCCTGTCCGTGGAGCAGGGCGCGGTGCTCGCCGCGCTGATCCGCTCGCCCGAGGGCGGTGACCCCGCGGTCAACCCCGAGGTCGCCGAACGCCGCTGGAAGAACGTCCTCGACGGCATGGTCGAGACCAAGAAGCTCGAACGCGCCGAGGCCGACGCCGCGAAGTACCCGAAGATCGCCGAGCGCAAGGCCGCCGGCAAGGACAGCAAGGGCGGCAACGGCCCCATCGGGTACGTCGTCGACGCCGTCCGCCGCGAGCTGATCGCCAACGGCTTCACCGAGTCCGAGGTCTACACGGGCGGGCTGAAGGTCCGTACGACGATCGACCGCCGCCGCCAGGCCGCCGCGGTCGAGGCCGTGCACAACGTCCTCACCGACCCCGCGAAGGACCCGCGCGCGGCGCTCGTCGCGGTCGAGCCGGGCACCGGCAAGGTCGTCGCGATGTACGGCGGCCGCGACTTCGGCGCCAAGGGCGACAAGTCGTTCGTCAACTACGCCACCAACCCGCGCCAGCCGGGGTCGGCGTACAAGCCGTTCGTGCTCGCCGCGGCGCTCGCCGACGGCATGAGCCTGAAGAGCACGTTCGACGGCAGGTCGCCGCAGAAGTTCGGCGACTACGAGGTCGACAACTTCGACAACAAGTCGTTCGGCCGCATCGACCTCGTCGAGGCGACGGCCAACTCCGTCAACACGGTCTACGTCCCGCTGGGCCTCGACGTCGGCGTCGACGAGGTCATCGACACGACGCACCGCCTCGGCATCCCCGACTCGGTGGACTGCCAGGACAACCGCGACGCGTCGCTGTTCCTCGGCACCTGCGACCAGAAGCCCGCCGACATGGCGGCGGCGTTCTCGACGTTCGCGGCCAAGGGCGAGTCGGCCGGCTGGCACCTCGTCGAGAGCGTTCGCAACGGCAAGGGCAAGCGCCTCTACCGCGCCAAGGTGGAGAAGACCGAGGCGCTGTCCGAGGGCGAGGCCGCCGACGCCGTCCACGCGATGCGCGCCGTCGTCGAGCAGGGCACGGCGCGGTCCGCGCAGATCGGCCGCCCCGCCGCCGGCAAGACCGGCACGACGCAGGACAACACCAACGCGTGGTTCTCCGGCTTCGTCCCGCAGCTGTCGACGACGGTCTGGATGGGCTACGAGGTCGCCGACGACGACGGCACCGGCAAGCGCGGCATCCCGCCGATGCGCAACATCCACGGCTACGGCGAGATCACCGGTGGCACGCTGCCGGCGAAGATCTGGCAGACGTTCATGACCGCGGCGCTCGAAGGCGTTCCTGTCGAGGACTTCCCGCCGCCGGTGTTCGGCGGCAAGGCCAAGAACGCGTCGCCCAGCGCGACCGCCACTCCCTCGGAGACACCCAGCGAGACGCCGAGCGAGACGCCGACGCCGAGCGTCACGGTCACCGTCGAGCCCACCGTCGTCCCGACGCTCGAGCCGACCAAGACGACCGGCACCGGCAAGCCGGACCCGAGCCCCTCGCAGACGTCGGAGCCGAGCCCGTCGCAGAGCCAGGTCGCCAGTCCGGCGGCGACGGGCGACCCGCCGTAACAGGGCGTGGCTGACAACCCGTCGATCTGCTGCGCGACGCCCCGGACGGCACCTCGCCGCGTTGTCGGAGCCCCCGCTAGCGCTGCTATCGGAGACTCCTCCGCCTTGCGACGCACCATCCCGGACCCCGTTCGCGGCGATCACGGGTTGCCAGACACGCCCTCCGCGCATGGCACCGGGCCGCGCCGTACGGCACGATGCCGGACATGGCCAGCGACGGCGTGACCGCACCCTCGCGGACCGACCCGTTCCTCCGCGACGCGGCCACGCTCATCGGCGGCCCCGTCGGGAAGCACGCGCGGTTCGGCGCGGCGCGGTTCTGGACGCCGGTGCGCATCCTGATCGTGCTCATGATGCTGACGTTCACGGCCGGCTTCTTCCAGAAGCTGCCGTGCAGCGGCCACGCCTGGGCCGACCACTACCAGTACACGCGGCTCTGCTACTCCGACGTGTACGCCCTCTACTTCAGCGAACGCATCAACGAGGGCGCCGTCCCGTACGTCGACCACCCCGTCGAGTACCCCGTTCTCACCGGCGGCATCATGTGGGCCGCCGGCACGGTCTCCGACGACGCGTCCGACTTCTACGCCGTCACCGCCGTCATGCTGCTCGTCGGCGCCGTCGCGACCGTCGTGCTCACCGCGAAGACCGCCGGGAAACGACGGCCGTGGGACGCCGCGCTCGTCGCCGTCGCGCCGGGCATCCTGCTGCACGGCACCACCAACTGGGACCTCGCCGCCGTCGCCCTCGGCGCCGCCGGCATGTGGGCGTGGAGCAGACGGCTGCCCGCGTTGTCGGGGATCTGGTTCGGGCTGGCGATCGCGACGAAGTTCTACCCGGGGCTGTTCCTCGTCGGGCTGTTCTTCCTCTGCCTGCGCGCGCGGCGGCTCGTCGACTGGTTCCAGGCGGCCGCCGTCGCCGGCATCACCACCGCGCTCGTCTACCTGCCGGTGATCCTCACGGCGCGGACGTTCGAGGTCGACTCGTGCAAGGACGACGCGTCGGTCGTCGCGCTGCAGCCCGCGTGGCAGCGGTTCTTCACGCTGAACCGCTGCCGCGGCGCCGACTGGGACTCGATGGCGTTCGCGTTCACGCACGTCTTCGAGGACAAGTCGATCAGCGTCTCCGACCTCAACCGGCTCACCGCGTACCTCGCGGTCGCGGTCGTGCTGCTCGTGGGCGCGCTGACGCTGTTCGCGCCGCGCCGGCCGCGGGTGCCGCAGGTGCTGTTCCTCCTCGTCGCGGGCTTCCTGCTCGTCAACAAGGTCAACTCGCCGCAGTACACGCTCTGGCTCATCCCGCTCGCGGCGCTCGCGCGGCCGCGGTGGGGCGCGTTCCTCGCGTGGCAGTGCGCGGAGATCCTCGTGCTGTTCACGCGCTTCTACTACTTCGTCTACAACGCCGACGCCAACAAGGGCGTCTCCGGCGACTGGTTCGTCAGCGCGGTGCTGCTGCGCAACGCCCTTCTCGTCATCCTCATGGGCCTCGTCGTGCGGGAGGTGCTGCGGCCGTACCACGACGTCGTACGCCGCGACGGCGAGGACGACCCCGCCGGCGGAGTGCTCGACGGCGCCCTCGACCGGCGAGAACGCGCGGCCGCCGCGCGGGCACCCGCGCCGGCATGACCGCACGCCGTACCCGCTCGGACCGCGGGGTCCGCGTCAGCGCGGCGACCGCGATGGTCGAGGCGCTGCCGATCTGGCTGGCGTCGCGGCTGGCCGTCGCGATGGCCGGGCTCGCCGGCGCGTGGGTGCTGCAGGCGCGCAAGGCGCAGGACGTGCCGTCGTGGCTGGAGATCTGGCAGCACTGGGACGCCGACCTGTTCGTCAAGGTCGCGGAGTTCGGCTACCCGCCGACGACGGCGTACGCCGACCGCACCGAGGTCGACTTCCCGATGATGCCGCTGGCGCTGCGCTTCGTGCACCTGTTCACGGGCAACTGGACCGCGGCGGGGCTCATCGTCGCGCTCATCGCGGGGGGCGTGGCGGCGTGCGGGCTCTACCACCTCGCCGCGTCCGAGTGGGGGCCCGACGCCGGGCGCCGCGCCGTGCTCTACCTCGTCTGCTTCCCGTACGCCGTCTTCCTCTTCGCCGGGTACTCCGAGGGGCTCTTCCTGGCGTTCGCGACGACGGCGTTCGTCATGGCGCGCAAGGACAACTGGATGGCGGCGGGGCTGCTTGCGGCGGGGGCGGCGTTCACCCGTGTCCTGGGTCTCTGCCTCACGGCCGGGCTGATCGTCGAGTACGTCGTGCTGTCGTACAAGACCGGCGGCTTCCGCCGGATCTTCCGGCCCGCGGTGCTGTGGCTGGGCGCGCCGTTCGTCTCCGTCGCGCTGTTCGTCGTCTACCTGTGGTCGCGGACCGGCATGTGGGACGCGTACCAGGACGCGCAGGAGGACGGCTGGCACCGGCACACCGCGTGGGTCACCGAGGGCTTCCGCACCGTCTTCGACGCCGCCAACAACGGCAACCAGTCCGGCGAGTACGCCTGGTCATGGCGCGCCGAGATGCTCGCTGTCCTCGGCGGCGGGCTCGTCTGCCTGATCCTGCTGCTGCTGCGGCGCTGGGGGGAGGCGACGTACGTCGGCACGTCGGCGTTCCTCCTCGCCGCGCAGAACTACTACGCCTCGTCGGTGCGCGCCGCGCTGGTGTGGTTCCCGCTGTACCTGCTGCTCGCGCACGTGACAGTCCGCCGCGAGTGGCTGCACTACGCGGTCGTCGGGGCGTCAGCGCCGTTGATGGTGGTGTTCGTGCTCGTCTTCAACCAGGGCCGCTGGGTCGGCTGACCCTGCCTCCTGCGCAAGCGGGAGCCGTATCCATCCTGGGGGTGGGCGACACGGGCGGGCGTGCTCCGCGCACGCAACTTCCAGTGCCGCTCCGCACGAGCAGGGCCGGCACGCACTGCAAGCTCGTGCGGCGACCCGGGTACACGAGCAACCCTGTGGCAATCCGCCGCCGGCATAGCTGCGGCACAGCACTCTCCGGGCTCGGACGTTCACCCAGGATGGCAACGGCTCCGGGTTGCGGGCCGTGCGGCGAAAAAGCGCAAAACGCACCCCGAAGTGCGCGGCGCCCCGTCAGAGCAGGCCGACCCGCACCTTGAACAGCACGACCAGCGCCTCGACGCCGTGCCGCCAGGTGATCTTCTTGCCCTCGGCGCGCGTCCGTGACCGGTACGTGATCGGGATCTCGAACGGCCGGATGCCGCGCTTGAGCAGCTTCGCGGTCAGCTCGGGGTCGGCGCCGAAGCCGTTCTCCTTGATGCCGAGCTCGCGGTAGAGCGGCAGCGGGAGCAGCTTGAAGCACGTCGACAGGTCGGTGATGTAGGCGTTGAAGAGGATGTTCGCGGCGGTCGTGACGCCGCGATTCCCGAGGACGTACCAGTACGTGTACGCGCTCGTCCCACCGAACACGCGGGTGCCGTAGACGACGTCGGTCTCGCCGCCGAGGACCGGCTCGAGCAGCTTCGGGATCTGCTCCGGCGGGTACTCGAGGTCGGCGTCGTAGACGAGCAGGTAGTCGCCGGTCGCGTGCGCGGCGGCGGTGCGGACGGCGGCGCCCTTGCCGCGGTTGCGCGGGTGCGTCGCGATGGTGATCCGCGGGTCGGCGCCGGCGAGCGCGGCGACCTTCTCGGCGGTCCCGTCGGTGCTGCCGTCGTCGACGACGACGAGCTCGACGTCGCACGGGAACTCCACGTCGAGCAGCCGCTTGGCGGCCAGCTCGACGGTGCGCGCCTCGTTGTAGACGGGCATCAGGACGGACAGCTTCACGGAAGCGACGATAGCGGCGATCCCCAGCGCGGCGTCGTGGCGGCGGTCTGGTGGAATCCCGTAGATGGGACGACACCGGGTGCCCTTTCCATCCTGACGGCGTGGTTGGCGCCGGCCTCAGTCGTTCTTTGAAGATCACTACGCGTGAGACCGGCTGCTGGGCTGCAGGGTTGGGCCGACGCGGGTGCGCGGGCGCCGCTCGTCCGGGGTCGACCGCCGTTCTTGTGGTGGTCCAGCGCCAAAGGGGCTCCTGCCAGCACGATCCAGGCCCAGCGCGAGCCAGGATGGAAAAGGCTCCGGAATCCCCGTTACGGTTGGTGGCATGGCTACCGTGCCGCGTGGCGCAGCCTGGTGCTCGTCGTCGTGGGCGTGTTCGGGTGGGTGACGGTCGAGTACGGCTGACACCCGTGGCGGGCGCTCGGCGGCGTCGTTCTCTGTCTCGTGCCGATCCCCGTGTTCCTCGTCCGGCACCTTCCCGCAGAACGCGTGCAACGGAGTCGCGAGGACGTCGCGGATGACGTCGGCGACGACTGACCCGTCCGGCGAGCGCTACGTCCTCGCCGAGTGGAACGTCGGCGAGGTGACCGTGCAGCGCATGGTCGCCGCGGGCGCGCGGTGGGTCGTACGCCGGTGCGGTCCGGGGGACGAGCTCCACGCGCACCCCCGAGCAGCTCTACGGCCACCTCGCGCTCGTCCACGGCATCCTCGCGGACACCTCGGCGACGCATCGGGAACGGTCCGCGCAGCACCGGCTCGCCCACCTCGCCGGCGGTCACCTTGACCGCTGACCGGATCCGAGTCCGGATCACCGAGAAGCCCAGGGCGCGATGGGGCCTCGGCCTCCTCTGGCTGGTCGTGGGCGAGTACCCGAACAACGTCGGGGACGACCGCGTCACCGTGACGGTCGAGGACCGGGAGCTCGGGGGTCGGTGGACGATCCCGGTGCGGTCGGTCGAGCGCGCGGAGTACGTCCGCGACCTCGTCCTGGAGGCGGCGCGCACGTTGTCGGACGCCGAGACGGACGCGTGGACGCGTTCGGGGAGGTGGGCCACGCTCCACGAGCCGCGGCCCACCGATGACACGGTCCCGTAGACGGCACGGTCAGCAGGAATGACCCCATTGGGACCGAGTTGATCCACCAAAACTGCCCTCTTTCCGCGAACGGCTGAATCGCGCCGCATGACGCATTAGCGTCCGCGTTCTTGTCGGTCGCCATCAGTCCCATAACGGGGGTTCGCCCATGCGTGTTCGTCGTGTGCTCGGTGCCGTCACCAGCGCCGCTGTCCTGTCCACGGGGCTTGCCGTGGCGGTGCCTCAGGTCGCCCGTGCCGAACAGGCCGAGCCGGTCGACGAGTCCCACGACTCGGTACGACCGGACGTCCCGGCGGCGCAGGTCCTCGCCCGGATGACGGGCAAGCGCGTCGAGGTGTCGGGCGAACGCAGCGAGACGGACACCCTGTGGGCCAACCCGGACGGGACGTTGACCCGTCGGACGCACACCGCGCCCATCCGCGTCAGGGACGCGGCGGGTGAGTGGCAGGACGTCGACGCGACCTTGATCAGGGACGGCGCGACGGTGCGGCCGCGTGCCGTGCCGTTCGAGGTCCGCTTCTCCGCGGGTGGCTCGGGCGAGCTCGCGTCGTTGAGCGACGGGAAGCACAGGTACGCGCTGTCGTGGCCGGACGCGCTGCCCGCGCCGGCACTGGACGGCCCTACGGCGACGTACGCGAACGTCGCGCCGGACACCGACCTGGTCGTGACCGCGACGCGCGGCGGCTTCGAGCAGTTCCTCGTCCTCAAGGCACGGCCGACCCGCCCGGTGGCGTTCCGGCTTCCGGTCTCGCTCACCGGGCTGACGTTCGGTCGCGGGCCCGCCGGTGAGATCCGGCTGCGCAACCGCGGCGGCGACCTCGTCATGCGCGGCCCCGCGCCGACCATGCACGACGCGACGATGGACGCTGCCGGACGTCCGACGCGCGAGAAGGCGCTCGGCGTGAAGGTCACGACGTCCGGGCGGCGCGAGATGGTCGTCGCACCGGACCCGGCTTGGCTGGCCGACCCGGGTACGCGGTACCCGGTGGTGCTCGACCCCGCGACGACGCTGGCTCGCGCGTCCGACACGTACGTCGAGTCCGGCGGCAGCGCCGCCACGAACTTCAACGGCGCCACCGACCTCAAGTTCGGCGCGCGCAACACCGGCTCCGGCGTCGTGGGCATGCGCACGTTCATCACGTTCCCCACCACGGGTCTGGCCGGGAAGCACATCCTCACCGCCAACGTGAAGGTGTGGAACTGGCAGTCGAACTCGTGCACGACGAACGCCACGTACATCGAGCCGGTGACGAGCGCGTGGAACCCGGCGACCGTCACGTGGAACAACCAGCCGACCGCCCCGGGCCCCTCGGTCGCGTCGACGTCGTCGATCTACGGCAACACGGGCTGTCTCACCGCGAACTGGCTGGAGTACTCGGGGACGGGCGTCCGCGACCTCGTGCAGGGCTGGGTGGACGGCACGACGGCGAACTACGGCGTGCGGTTCCACGCGTCGGAGACGAACACCATCTCGATGCGGCGTCTCACGTCGGGTGACGCGACGTCCGGCAACCCGCCGGCGCTCGAGGTCACGTACAACAGCTACCCGCCGTCCCCGATGGGGCGTTACGTCACGCCGTCGCAGATGGGCGCGCCGGACAACACGCGGTACGCATCATCGACCACTCCGACCCTGGGCGCGATGTCGTGCGATCCGGACGGAAGCTCCACCCGGATCGACTTCGAGGTCTGGAACTCGACGAAGAACGTCCTCATCGCGTCGAACTCCACAACCGACCCGCCGGTGCCCTCGTGCACGGCGAGCCGGTGGACGGTCTCTCCGGCGCTGACGAACGGGACGACGTACTACTGGAGGACCCGCGCGCACGACGGGACGGACTACTCGAAGAGCTGGTCGAGCTGGGTCCCGCTCGTCATCGACACGACGGCTCCGCCGGCTCCGAGCGTGGCGTCCACGACGTTCACGCAAGGCAGCTGGGTCACCGCGACCGCACCGGCGACGACGTCGTACCCCTTCACGTTCGCCGCGTCGCCCTCGACGGACGTCGCCGGCTACTACTACTCGATCGACGACCCGAACGTGTCGACGTTCACGACCAGCACGAGCGCGTCGGCGCCGGTGTCGGAGGGCTGGCACACGCTGCGGGTGCAGACCGCGGACCTGGCAGGCAACCGCTCGGCCGTGACGACGTTCACCTTCGGGCACGGCCACCTCAGCGTGACCTCGCCGACCGACGGAGCGCGCACGTCACAGCACCTCACGCTGGCGGTTAGCGCCAACCCGGGCGTCGGGACCCTGACCTGGCAGCGGATCAACGCGGCCGGCAGCACCGTGGCGCTGACCCAGTTGAAGGACACCAACGGCAACACGGTGACGCAGCCCATCACGATCACCGGTGGTGTCGTCCCGACGCTGACCTGGGACGTCGAGACGGAGCTCGGCAGCGAGCCGGACGGGCCGATCCGCCTCACCGCGGACGTCCGCACGACATCGGCGCCGACGGTGCCGGTGGCGACCCGCACGATCTTGGTCACGTACGACCGGAACGACTTCGCGATGGTCAACGCCACGTCGTCCGCCGGGCCGGGTGTCGTGAACCTCGTGACCGGCAACTTCCAGACGTCCGCGACGGACGCGACATTGAGCGCGCCGGGATCCGACCTGCAGGTCGGCCGCACGTTCAACTCGCGTGACGACAACGCGGGAGCCAACGGTCCGTTCGGTCCCGGCTGGGTCATGAGCGCACCGGTCGAGTCGGCAGGCTCGAACTACACCGGGCTGGCGATCGACGGCACGACCGCGACGTTGTCCCTGGTGAGCGGCGACACTCTCGGTTTCGTACGTCCGACCACGACCGCGACCGCGTTCACGTCGGAGTACGGCGCCGAGGACCTCGAGCTCGTGGACGCGACGTCGGCGTCGCCGCAGCGTTACGACCTGACCGACCTGGAGGGGAACGTCACGTCGTTCACGAAGCCGGGAACCTCGACGAAGTGGGTCCCGACGGCGGTCGTGCGGACCGGTGCCGGGTCGAACGCGACGAAGTACGCGTACGAGACGGTCACCGTCGGGTCGGAGTCCGTGACGCGCGTCACGCGGGTCATCGCGCCGCAGGTCGCCGGCCTCGGGGGGACGTGCGAGACGTCCCCGGAGACGGTGACGGGGTGCCGCAGCCTCAAGCTGACGTACGCCGCGTCCACGACGACGCCGCCGTCGTCGGGGCTGTTCGGCGACTACCCGCACCGCGTGCAGAAGGTCGAGGTGGTCGCCTACAACGGCGACAAGACCCCGACCGCGGGTATGGACTTCATCGCCGTCGCGCAGTACGAGTACGACTCCAACGGCCGGCTCGCGCGGGCATGGGACCCGCGGATCAGCCCGGCGCTCAAGACGGAGTACACGTACAACGGCGACGGTCAGATCGCCTCGATCAAGCCGCCCGCGGAGCGGGCGTTCACGTTCGCGTACGCGCCGCTCTCGACGGAGGCGAGCGGCACCGGGCGGCTGAAGTCCGTGACCCGGGACACGCTGCTGGTGTCGCCGACAACCGCGACGACGACCTTCGTGTACCGCGTCCCGGTCAGCGGCACCGGCGCGCCGTACGACCTCTCGTCCGGCGAGCTCGACCGCACCGGCCAGCAGGACCGGCCGACGACCGCGACCGCGGTGTTCCCGCCGACGACGGCGGCGACGTTCGGCGGCGGGTCGCTGCCGGTGCCGTCGTCGTACGACCGCGCGAGCGTGCACTACCTCAACCCTGCCGGGCGCGAGGTCAACACGGCCGACGCGAACGGCGGGGTCACGACGACGGAGCACGACGGCCGCGGCAACGTCGTGCGCACCCTGTCGGCGGCCAACAGGAAGGCGGCGCTCGACAGCAACCCGAGCGACACCGCCGCCGCGGAAGCGGCCATGGCGCAGACCCTCTCGTCGGTGACCGTGTACTCGACCGACGGGCTCGAGGAGAAGGAGACGTTCGGTCCCGAGCACCAGATCACGCTGACCGACGGCACGCTGGTCCGCGCGCGTGAGCACGTCGTGAACACGTACGACGAGGGCATGACCGGCGGCCCGTTCCACCTCGTGACGACCTCGGTGACGAGCGCACGGGTCGCGGGCGAGTCGGCCGACCGTACGATGGAGTCCCGTACGACGAAGACGGAGTACGGCACCAGCTCCGCGCAGTGGGAGCTCGGCCAGCCCACCGCGTCGATCGTCGACGCCGTGACCGGTGGCCTCAACATCACGACGCGGACGACGTACTCCGCCGATGGGCGGGTGCTCACGCAGACCCTGCCCGCCGGCGGCACGACGACGAACACGGCGGCGACGCGGGTGACCAGGTACTACATCGCGGGCACCGGCTCCGGTGACACGGCCTGTGACAGCAAGGCGGAGTGGGCGGACCTCGTCTGCTCGGTCGGCCCCGGTGGCCAGCCCAGCGGAGTGGCGCTGCCGACGGTGTACACGACGTACGACGACGTGTTCCACAAGCCGCTCGTCGTGACGGAGAAGGTGTCCGGCTCGACGCTGCGGACGACGACCACGGAGTACGACACCGCGGGCCGCCCGTGGAAGACGTCCGTCACCGCGTCGACCGGCACGACGTTGCCGACGGTGGAGACGTACTACGACTCGAACGGCCGGGCGACGGAGACCAGGAACCTCGACGGGACCGGTGCCGTCACCGACGAGGTCACGCGGGTCTTCAACGAGCTCGGTCAGCTCACGTCGTACACCGACACCGACGGGACCACCTCGACGACGACGTACGACGTCGCCGGACGGCCCGTCGCGACGTACGACGGCAAGGGCACGCAGACGCGGACCTATGACGGTGGCTCCGAGCGGCGCGGTCTCGTGACCTCACTGGTCGACACCCACGCGGGGACGTGGACCGCGACCTACGACACCGCGGGCACCGCGACCGTCGACTGGCCGAACGGGCTGCGTTCGACGACGACCGTGGACGAGACCGGGTTGGCGACCTCGCTGACCTACGCCGCGACGAGCGGCTGCTCCGGCGCGGCGTGCACGGTGTTCTCGGAGACCGTGCACGAGTCGATCCACGGCCAGTGGCTGGCACGGGCGTCGACGCTCTCGGACCAGGCCTACACGTACGACGCGGCTGGTCGTCTCACCGTCGCCGCCGACTCGGTGGCGGGCGCGTGCGAGACGCGGCGGTACACGTTCGACGCCGGCGGCGCGGGCAACGGCAACCGCACGAAGCTGGAGACGTTCGCTCCCGGGACGGAGGGCGCGTGCCAGACGACGACCGCGTCCTCGACGGTGAACTCGACGTACGACGCCGCTGACCGGATCACGACTACCGGCACGGTGTACGACGCGCTGGGCCGGACGACGACGGTGCCCGACGCCGACGCCCTCGACTCCGGTGCGCTGACCGTGGGGTACCACGTCAACGACCTGGTGCGGTCCATCGGCATCGCCGGCGGGGCGACGCAGACGTACACGCTGGACGTGGACCAGCAGCGCGTACGGTCGTGGACCGACGGCACGACGACGCGTACCAACCATTACGACGGCGACGGGGACAACCCGGCCTGGACGCAGGAAGGCGTCTCGCCGTGGACCCGCAACGTCGGCGGCATCACCGGCGACCTGGCGGCGATCTACAGCTCGGCGACGTCCGCGGCGGTGCTGCAGCTGACGAACCTGCACGGTGACGTCGTCGCGACCGCGACCACGTCGTCGACCGCGCTGGCGTCGACGGCGGAGTCGACGGAGTACGGCACGCCGCGCGGCGCCACCGGCACCCGCTACGCCTGGCTCGGCGGCAAGCAGCGCGCCGCGGACACGCCGAGCGGGCTGTCGATCATGGGCGTGCGCCTCTACAACCCGGCCATCGGAAAGTTCCTGCAGGTCGACCCCGTGTACGGCGGCAACGCCAATGCATACGTCTATCCGCACGACCCGTTGACCCAGTACGACCTCGACGGTCGCCGGTGTCTGTTCGGGCGGGCGTGGGGGAAGCGGACGAAGGGGAGGTGCCGAAACCCGCTCAACGCCGCCGGCCGTGCTCACGCGAGAGGCAGAAGAATGGCCGACGAGGGTGCAGCCATAGGCGCTGGTATCGGGACGCTCGTGGGTTCGAGGGCATGTGTCCCGCCCACCACCTTGTTCGCGTGTGGCGGGGGTCTCGTGATGAAGGCCGGCGGCGGAGCCACGATCGGGTACGGCGTCGGCTATGTCGGGGGTGCGACGATCAGCCTTCTCAAGGATGGGCGCAACATCGTCGCCAGCAGCGCGGGCAACACCGGGCGGTTCATTGGGCGGCTCCTGACGCCGCGCCGGTTCAGGTTCTTCTGAGGTCCGCGGAGCAGGCGGTCAGAGGAGTACGTGTCGGCCGCCTGCCTCTGGACCCCTCCGGGCGTCTCGCAGACAACCGGTGCTCCAGCCGCCGCTCCGACCGCGACGAGCACCTGGGGGTCGATCTGGCGGAACCGACGTCCTCGTGCCGGTCGCGCCGGACCCTCCGGGTCCTTGCATCGTTCGCTCAGCGGGGTCGATGCGGCCCGTGATCGACAGGACGCGCTCGACGAGCTGCTCGCCCGCGCGTTCATGGCGTCAGGATGGGCTAGGGAACGACGTTCGGCATGCCGCCTTCGAACGTCCCGGCCACCGGCTCCGCCACGCCGTGGACCCGGTCGGACGCCGTGAGGCGGAAGCGGAACGACATCCCCGGCAGCGCGGGGAGGCCGTTGGACAGGACGCCGTTCCACCTGACCCGTACGTGTGTCCCGCGGCCGGTGGCCACGGCGAGGATGTCGGAGCCGTCCTCGGTCGCGATGGTCGCCTTCCAGTCCGCCCGCACGGACAGCTCGGACGTCACCGTCACCTGCTCGGGCGCGCGGACGGGGGCACCCTGCACGTGCGGCTTGCCGAAGACCGGCGGCAGCACCCGCCACGGGAGCTTGCGGATCGACGGGAGCCGCCGGTACGCGAAGCCACCGGGGCACGCGGTCGTACCCAGGTCGCGGTGTCCCGGCATCCGCGACACGGTGACGCGCGCGCCGCGCGGGAAGCGGGGCGAGCCGGCCGAGGTCAGCGTCACGCGCTGCCGCGCGTCGACGCCCCAGCGCTCGTGCATCCACTTGGCGCCGCGGCCCAGGGCCGCGATGACGGCCCCGGGCGTGTCGACCTCGTCGTAGTTGCCGAGCAGCGAGATGCCGAGGGTCTGCGAGTTGAAGCCGGCCGTGTGGGTGCCGATGACGCCGCGCTGGAAGCCGCCGTACCGGCCCTCGTACACGGTGCCGAACCGGTCGACGAGGATGTTGTAGCCGATGTCGTCCCAGCCCCGGGACTTCGTGTGGTACGCGTACACGGCCCGGATGAGCCCGGGCGCCTCCGCGGCCGTGTAGTCGTTGCGGGTCACGGTGTGGTGGACGACGAGCGCCTTCGGCGTCATGTACGACACGCCGCCGGAACGCCAGCCCTCGTTCGCCCCCCAGCCGGGCCGCGTGACGACCTTGCCGAGGTGCGGCAGCTGCCACGACGTCGGCGGCTTGTCGTCGCCGGACGACGACGAGGCGGCGGGCGCGTCGGCGCCGACGAAGTCCACGCGGACGTCGGATGCCTTGCCGAGGAAGCGGAGGGTCAGCGCCTGGGCCCCGCGGTCGAGCCAGTACGGCTCGGTGCCCGGCCGGCCGCCGAGCTCGACCGGGTCGTTCTCGAGCTCCTCCCAGCCGCTGGTCGAGAGCGCCGAGACGGAAGGCGTGCCGGAGGCCCACGTCACGCCGGCGAGCACCGCGCCGGAGGGCACGGCGAACGTCCGCGTCAGCGGTGCGGTCAGCGAGCCGACGGCGACGCGCGCGAAGGAGAACGGCGCGGCCGACGACGTCGCGGGAACGGCGAAGCCGACGGCGAGCAGTGACAAGGCAAGAACGAGCCGGGCTGGGCGGCGGTACTGCATACGTGGATCCCCCCACGGTCGAGCGTGCGCGGAACCCTACTAACGCCGCCGACCCCCGGGAAGGTACGCGCCGGAAATGTCCGGAAAAACTCAGCGCGGCAGGCGGTCGCGGAGGAACGCGATGTCGTTCGCCTGGCCCTCTGCGCCGCCCGGCGTCTCGCAGACGACCGGCGCGCCTGCCGCCGCGACCACCGCCACGAGCACCTCGGGGTCGATCTGGCCGGAGCCGAAGTTCTCGTGCCGGTCGCGGCCGCAGCCGGCCGGGTCCTTGGAGTCGTTGGCGTGCACGAGGTCGATGCGGCCGGTGATCGACAGCACGCGCTCGACGATCCCGACGAGCTCCTCGCCGCCCGCGTGGGCGTGGCAGGTGTCGAGGCAGAAGCCGACGTCGTAGCCGTCGAGGGCGTCCCAGAGCCGCGCCAGCCGGTCGAAGCGGCGGGCCATCGCGTGGTCGCCGCCGGCGGTGTTCTCGATGAGCACCGGCACCGGCGACTCCAGGCGCTCGAACGTCTTGCGCCAGTTCTCGTACCCCGCCTCGACCTCGTCCTCGGAGCCGACGTGCCCGCCGTGAACGATGACGGCGGTGGCCCCGATCTCGGCCGCCGCGGCGCACTGGTCGGCGAGGATCTTGCGCGACGGGATGCGGATCTTGTTGTTGAGCGACGCGACGTTGACGATGTACGGCGCGTGCACGTAGAGCGTCACGCCGCTGGCCCGCAGCGCGGTGGCGTCCTCGCGCGGCTCCGGCTTCTTCCACCCCTGCGGGTCGCTGAGGAAGAACTGCACGAGGTCCGCCTCGCGCGCCTTCGCCTCGGCGACGGGGTCCTGGCGGTCGACGTGCGCCCCGATCTGCATGCTGCCCAGCCTAACGACGCGCCCGACGTTCCGATGGACGTGATCTTGGTTGCGTCTGTGCTGCCCGGGCGACACGGATGCGGCCAAGATCACGAAGAGCCGCGCGCCACGACCGGAGTAGCCCGGACGGGCGTACGACCCGTCCTCAGAAATACCCGATCACTGAGAGTGACGACGGCTCAACCTAACCACGTACCCAGGTAGTCCTAGACGCCAACGGAGAGAGAGGAGGGCTCGTGGACACGGAAGACCGGGAGGCGTTCGACGCTCTGGTCGACGTCCGTGCCGCGAGCCTGCTGCGGACGGCGTACCTGCTCACGGGCGACTGGGGACTGGCCGAGGACCTGCTGCAGACGGCACTGGTCAAGACCTGGTTCCGGTGGGACAGGCTGCGCGACAAGGACGCCGCGGAGTCGTACGTGCGTCAGGTCATGGCGCGCACGTACGCCACGTGGTGGCGCCGGAAGTGGCGTGGCGAGCTGGCGACGGGTGAGCTCCCCGACGTCCCCGCTCGCGACGCGTACGCCGACGTCGACTCGCGGCACGCTCTCCGCCGCGCGCTCGCGGAGCTGCCGCCCCGCCAGCGCGCCATCGTGGTCCTCCGGTTCTACGAGGACCTCTCGGAGGCGCAGGTCGCATCGCTCCTCGGGTGCAGCGTCGGGACCGTCAAGAGCACCGCGTCGCGGGCGCTCGTCCGGCTCCGTGGCCTCGTCGGGGACGTCCCCGGCGCCTCCGTCCTGCCCGTCCAGCGGGGCGTGGAGCGAAGGGAGCAGCCGGCGTGAACGACATCCGCAGGGCACTCGACGACCTCGTAGGCACGCCCCCCACCACCATCGGTCGAAGGGGAGCAGTCATGAGGCGCATCGAACGAGTGCACACCCGCCGCCGCGTCGCCACGCAGGCCACGCTCTCGGCGTTCCTCGTCGCGTCGGTCGCGTTCGGCGCGACGCAGGTCATCAGCACGACGCCCGCCGGATCCGACTCGCTCATCGTGGAGCCGACGAAGAGCCCCAAGCCGGTCGCGGTCAAGACGCCCAAGGCGGACCCGACGACGACGCCGAAGCCGAAGCCCACGGCGAAGAAGACGGAGAAGCCGAAGCCGACGTACGCGCCCGACGAGCCGAAGCCGACGTACGACGAGCCGGACAAGCCCGAGCCGACGTACACGAAGGACCCGGACGAGCCGAAGCCGACGGAGTCCAAGCCGACGGTCACCGGCGACCCGCTGCAGGTCGAGTTCTGGCCGTACACCGACGCCGTCGCCGGCCAGTCGATGGACTGGAAGGTCAAGGCGTACGACGGCGCGGGCCGCCTGCTGCGGATCGAGGTGCAGTTCGGCGACGGGCAGTCGAAGGTGTACGAGCCGAGCGAGGCCTGCGGCTACGGCACCAGCGTCAAGCAGTTCTTCTCGCACACGTACGCCAAGGCCGGGACGTACACCGGCAAGGCGACGGTCACGACCGGTGGCTGCGGCGCGGAGACCGAGACGAAGTCGGTCTCGACGAGCGTCAAGGTCATCGCCGAGGGGACCGGCAACGGCCCCGCGCAGCCGACGGTCTCCGCGAAGCAGACCGCGACCGGGATCTCGCTGTCCGGCGCCGACGCGGACGGGTTCGTGAAGAAGTTCTACATCGACTGGGGCGACGGCTCGCCGGAGTCGTACGTCGGCCCGCGCTCGCTCGACTCCTGCGTCGACGGCCAGGGCTCCCAGTGGAACACCGGCGCGGGCCGCTCCTACGCCGAGCCGGGCACGTACACCGTCACGGTCACCGTGATGTCGGTGAACTGCGACGCCGGCCAGGGCCAGACCAAGAGCATCACCCTCACGATCACCGTCTAGTACGCGAGCCGCGAACGCCCCTGCCACCCCCCCGGCGGGGGCGTTCGCACGTGCTCACAACCTTTCCGCCACCCTGGGGCATCGAAGCCGGTGACGGAGGGGGCTACACAGGTGGCACGGCGGGAGGCGTTCGACGCCATGGTCGACGCGCACGGCAGGGCGTTGCTGCGGACGGCATTTCTGCTGACCGGTGACGCCCACCTCGCGCACGACCTCCTGCAGACCGCGCTCGTGAAGACCTGGTCGCGCTGGCCCACCCTGCGCGACGAGGGGTCGGCACCGGCGTACGTCCGCAGCGTCATGGCGTCGACGTCCGTCGCGTGGTGGCGGCGGCGCTGGCGCGCCGAGGTGCCCACCGGCGAGCTGCCGGAGCCGGCGGCGGCCGACGCGTACGACGCCGTGCACCAGCGCGACCAGATCGGCCGCGCGCTCGCCACGCTCACGCCCCGCCAGCGCGCCACGGTGGTCCTGCGGTTCTACGAGGACCTGCCCGAGACCGAGGTCGCGCGAGCCATGGGCTGCTCCGTCGGCACCGTGAAGAGCACGACGTCCCGCGCGCTCGCGACGCTGCGCGCCGCGCTTCCCATTGGAGACCTGGCTCATGAGTGACGACGACGTCCGCCGCGCCCTGTCCGCGTACGCCGCGGCCACGCCCGACCTCGACCCGCGCGCTGGTCTCGGGGCGCGGATGGCCCGCAGGCAGCGTGCCCGCCAGACGATGATCGCGGGTACGGCTGTCCTCGCCGCCGCGATCGCCGGCACCGGCGTCGCGACGCTCGACCGCGGCGACAAGAGCACCGTCGGCGTCCTCGCCGTCGACACGCCCAGCGCGACGCCGTCCGAGGAGCTGGTGCCGACCACGAGCCCGACGAGCGTCCCGACGCCGTACTCGACCCGGACCGGCGCGCCGCCGCCGAGCGACCAGCCGACGGCCACGACCGCGCCGCCGGCGACGCCGTCACCGACCGACCCCGGCCCAGTCACCGGGTCGGCCGGTGGCGAGAGCGGCCTGCGCGTCGTCGCGACGCTGGCGAAGGGCGGCGCGCCCACGGCGACGTCGGTGACGCTCACCGTCGAGGCCGAGGACGACGACGGCCAGCCCGCGATGCCGGTGATCGACTGGGGCGAGGGCGAGCCCAAGGGCGCCGTCAGCGCCGGCGGCTCCTGCGTGCCGTCCGACGGCCCCGACGAGAAGGACCCAGGGTCGCTGCGCGAGTCGTTCACCCACGCCTGGCGCAACCCGGGGACGTACACCGTGCTCGTCACCGTCGTCTCGTTTGACTACTGCGACGAGGGCGTCGAGCAGGAGCGCCAGACGGTCCGCCTTCCCATCGAGATCCGCCCGGGCAAGGTCGTCTCCAACGGCCCCGCCTCGCCGTTCGCCGACCACGTCGGCCACCTCTATGGCGACGACGAGTTCTACCGGACGGTCACGCTGGAGTGGACGCTGCGCGACACCGACGGCTACGTCTCGTCCGTCCTCGTCGACTGGGGCGACGGCTCCGAGCCCGAGCGGTTCCGCGGGAGCCGCGAGTGCGACGACGGCGACGGCGCGCGCTACCCCAACACGAGGTTCGCCGACGAGGCGGCGCACGAGTACGCCTCGGCGGGCGCGCGCACGGTCACGCTGACCTTCTCCTCGACAGGCTGCGACGGCGAGGACCGCCAGTGGGCCACCGAGACCCACAAGGTGGTCGTGGACTAGCCGAGCCCGATGGTGCCGTACCAGTACTTCTGCGCCAGCGACGGCGACAGGTCGACGTGCACGTGCTTCGTCTCGAGGTACGCGTCCAGCACCTGCGGGCCGAGCTCGCGGCCGACGCCGGACTGCTTGTAGCCGCCGAACGGCGCGTACCCGTTGAGCAGGTGCACGTCGTTGATCCAGACGGTGCCGGCGCGGACGCGGTGCGCGACGCCCGCCGCGCGCGGCACGTCGCGCGACCAGACCGACGCCGACAGGCCGAAGACGGTGTCGTTGGCGATCGCGACGGCCTCGCCCTCGGTGTCGTACGGGATCACCGTCAGCACGGGCCCGAAGATCTCCTCCTGGGCGATCGTCATGTCGTTGGTGGCGTCCGCGAAGATCGTCGGCTGGTGGAAGAACCCGCCGCCGATCTCGATCGGCTCGCCGCCCGTGAGCAGGCGCGCGCCCTGGTCGAGGCCGAGCTTGACGTACCGCTGCACGCGGTCGAGCTGGCCCGCGGAGATGAGCGGCCCGAGGTCGGACCCGAAGTCGTCGGCCGGCCCGACCACGAGCGCCTCCGTCGCGGCCTTCAGCGCCTCGAGCGTCTCGTCGTACCGGCGTCGCGGCACGAGCAGCCGCGTCGTGGACTCGCAGGCCTGCCCCTGGTGCATGAGGAAGCCGAACAGCGCCCCCGGCACCGCCGCCTCGAGGTCCACGTCGTCGAGGAAGATCGCCGGCCCCTTGCCGCCGAGCTCCAGCGTCAGGTCCTTCAACGTGTCCGCCGCGCCGCGCATGATCCTTCGCCCTGTGTCGGTCGACCCGGTGAACGACACCTTGTCCGGCAGCGGGCTCGTCGTCAGCACCTCCGCGGGGCCGATGCCGCTCGGCGTGACGACGTTGAGGACGCCGGGCGGCAGCAGCTCGGCCGCGACCTCGCCGAGCAGCAGCGCCGTCGCCGGCGTCAGCGGGCTCGGCTTGAGCACGGCCGTGCAGCCGGTGACCAGCGCCGGCGCGACCTTCCACATCGCGATGAGGATCGGGAAGTTGAACGGGCTGATGAGCGAGCAGACGCCGACCGGCTCGCGGCGGACGTAGTTGGCCGACAGCGCCGGCGTCGTGATCTGCGGCAGCGGCTCGACGTCGCGGCGCTGCTCGTACAGCTCTATCGCCTGCCTGCTGTGCTCCACCGCGAGCGGCACCGTGAAGAGGTTGGCCAGGCGGCTCGTGTGGCCGGCGTCGGCGACCTCGTACTCGATGAACTCCGGCAGCCGCGCGGTGATCCCCTCGACGAACGCCTTCACCGTGCGGACGCGGCTCTCCCGCCCCTGCGTGGCCCAGTCGCTCGTGTCGAACGCCTTCCGCGCCGCCGCGAGCGCGCGCTCGACGTCCTCCGTGCCCGCGTCGGGGACGACGCAGGAGACCTCGCCGGTGGACGGGTTGATCGACTCGTACGTCCGCCCGTCGGCGGCGCCGGTCAGCTCGCCGTCGATGAGCATGCGGAGCTCGCGCGCGTTCTCGGCCATGCCAGGTTTGTACGCCTTGGGCGGACACCCTGCCAGCCCGGGTGCGACACTGGATCGGTGCGCCCCGCGTTCCGCGTCCTGCGCGCCGTCGCCGCCCTCGGCGCGTCGGCGTTCCTCGTCGTGCCCGCGTTCATGACGCCGGCCACCGCGGAGGACCAGACGGTCGCGGTCGGCCAGAACAACGAGAACCGCTTCACCCCCGCGACCGTGCGCATCAAGCCCGGCGACACCGTGACGTGGCAGTACGCCGGTGGCTCGGGTCACAACGTCACGTCGTCCAGCGCCAACTGGGACAAGAGCGACCCCGTCGGCCCGCCCGCGCTGCTGAACTTCACGACGGAGGCGACGTTCTCGCGCGCGGGGACGTACCGCTACGTCTGCACCACGCACGAGGACGTCGGCATGAAGGGCACCGTCATCGTCGAGGGGACGGTCAAGCCGTCGCCGACGAAGACCAGGACGTCGTCGCCGCGCCCGACGACCACGCGGACCGCGACCTCCTCGCCGCGCCCGTCGGAGACCGTGTCGGAGACGCCGTCGCCGACCCCGTCCTCGGGCACCGCGTCCCCGGCCATCCCCAGCGGCTCCGTGGCGCCGCCGTCGGCGACCTCGACGCCGCTGCTGCCCAGCGTCGCGCCGGACCCCGAGACGCCGAAGGAGACGTTCCTCGGGGCGGGCGGGCTGACGCCGCAGCCGGCCACCGGCCGCGAGAAGGGCCTGCCGGTCATGCTCGCGCTGCTGCTCATCGGCGGCGTCGGCTCGGCCGAGCTGCGCGCGCTGCTCGCCAGCGCCCCGCCGTCGCCGTAGCCGCGGGGTGCATCCCTGCCCCGCCGCGCCCGCTGCCCGTTCTGTGAAGATCAACACGCTCGAGACCGGCGTACCGGCTGCACAGAACGACCACCGCCGCCCGGAGCGCCACTAGCCGCGCGGCTGTCCACAGATCGTCGGCGCGCCGTCCACAGATCCGCGCCGCCCCCTCGTTTCTGTCACACCCCCGTCCTAGCGTGTCGGGCAGGGAAGCAAGGGAGTCCGGTTCGAGCGGGTGGAGGTGGTCTGCTACCGTTCCGTGGATTCGTTGACGCGAATGCCCTCCTGCCACGGAGAGACCGTGGCCGCCTAGCCCACAGGAGGTGAGGCACTTCCATGCGTCACTACGAGCTCATGGTGATCCTGAACCCCGACCTCGAAGAGAAGTCGGTAGGACCGCAGCTCGACCAGTTCCTCGGCGTCATCCGTGACGGCGGCGGCACGGTCGAGAAGGTCGACATCTGGGGTCGCCGCCGGCTGTCGTACGAGATCCAGAAGCGCTGGGAAGGCATCTACGCGGTCGTCGACCTCGTTGCCGAACCCGCCACGGTGAAGGAGCTGGACCGTCAGCTCAACCTCTCCGAGGCCGTCATGCGCACCAAGGTCCTGCGTCCGGACATGCACTAGGACCGGCACCTCCCTTCCCCACACCGGCTCCCGCGCCCGCGGCAGTCACCCGTAGTCAGTCCCGCTCGCGGAAGGGCGAACGCACATGGCAGGCGACACGACCATCACGATCATCGGCAACCTCACCGACGACCCCGAGCTTCGGTACACGCCCAACGGCGCGGCCGTCGCCAACTTCACCGTCGCGTCCACCCCGCGGTTCCTCGACAAGACGACCAACGAGTGGAAGGACGGCGACGCGCTGTTCCTGCGCTGCTCGATCTGGCGCCAGGCGGCGGAGAACGTCGCCGAGTCGCTCACCCGCGGCGCGCGCGTCATCGTCTCCGGGCGGCTCAAGCAGCGGTCGTACGAGACCAAGGAAGGCGAGAAGCGCACGGTCTACGAGGTCGAGGTCGACGAGATCGGCCCCTCCCTCAAGTACGCCACCGCCAAGGTCAACAAGGTCCAGCGCTCCGGCGCGGGTGGCGGCGGCGGCTTCGGCGGCGGCGCTCCCGCGGACGACCCGTGGGGCAGCCCGGCTCCCGCGCGGGTGGGCGCGGCGACCGACGAGCCCCCTTTCTAGCTACTTCCCCGAACACGAAAGAGACCCTAAAGACATGGCTAAGCCTCCGGCGCGGAAGCCGAAGAAGAAGGTCTGCGTCTTCTGCAAGGACAAGATCACCTACGTCGACTACAAGGACACGGGCCTGCTGCGGAAGTTCATCTCCGACCGCGGCAAGATCCGCGCCCGCCGCGTCAGCGGCAACTGCTCGCAGCACCAGCGCGACGTCGCCACGGCCGTCAAGAACAGCCGTGAGATGGCGCTGCTGCCCTACACCAGCACCGCGCGGTAGGGGGCGGCGATGAAGCTCATCCTCAAGCAGGAGGTCACCGGCCTCGGTGGCCCCGGCGACATGGTCGAGGTCGCGGACGGGTTCGGCCGCAACTACCTGCTCCCGCAGGGCAAGGCGATGCTCGCGACCAAGGGCGCCGAGAAGCAGATCGCGGCGATCCGCCGCGCTCGCGAGGTGCGCGAGGTCCGTGACCTCGGCTCGGCCAAGACGATGGCCTCCGAGCTCGGCGCGCTGACCGTCACCCTGCCGGCCCGCGCCGGCGAGGGAGGCCGGCTGTTCGGCTCGGTGACCGCCGGCGACGTCGTCGAGGCGGTGACCCGCGCCGGCGGGCCGAAGCTCGACAAGCGCCGCGTCGTGCTCAACGCGCCCATCAAGGCGCTCGGCACCCACTCGGTGACCGTCAAGGTCCACCCCGAGGTCGACGCGACCATCTCCATCGAGGTAGTCGCGCAGTAGCAGTTGGTTATCCACCGAACGGCCCGGCCCGCGCCCGCGCGGCACCGGGCCGTTCGGCGTCTCCGCACCGGGTGAGGCGCGTTAGGTAAGGCGACACGCGCGAGTGCGCGACCGGCGTTCCACACACCCCGCACGTTTCTTTGCGCACACCCCGTGTGGACGGATTCGTGCTCAGCGGCGGTCGTTCCCCGCGTTCGTCCCCAGCCCGTCCACAACGCCACGCCGCGACGTTCACCGGCTGTGCACAGGGCGGGTTCGGGTGCGTGGGTTACGTCGCGTCGGCTGGTCGCCTAGCGTCCCCTTTGGCCCCGAGCCCCCATCCACAGCCTGTTCACTACCTGTGGATAACTTTCTGTCACACCCCCCTCCGATGCTCGGCTCACCCACCCGAAACGGATCCGCCCGAGTGACCGCAGTCGAGTTCCCGCAGCGCGCAGCGCCGCCCGTCGAGCATCGTGAGTTCGACCGCACGCCGCCGCAGAACATCGAGGCCGAGCAGAGCGTGCTCGGCGGGATGCTGCTGTCCAAGGACGCCATCGCCGACGTCGTCGAGGTGCTCCGCCCCGGCGACTTCTACCGGCCCGCGCACCAGGTCATCTACGAGGCCGCCGTCGACCTCTACGGCCGCGGCGAGCCCGTCGACCAGATCACCGTCGCCGCCGAGCTCACCCGCACGGGGGAGATCGGGCGGATCGGCGGGGCGACGTACCTCATCGACCTCGCGTCCGCCGTCCCCACCGCCGCCAGCGCCGGCTACTACGCCAAGATCGTCGCCGAGCAGGCGATCCTGCGCCGCCTCGTCGAGGCCGGCACCCGGATCGTCCAGCTCGGCTACGGCGGCCGCGGCGGCGAGGTCGACGACATCGTCGACCGGGCGCAGCAGGCGATCTTCGACGTCACCGAGCGGCGTACGTCCGAGGACTACATCCGCCTCGAGGACCTGCTGCAGCCGACGCTGGACGAGATCGAGGCGATCGGTTCCCGCGACGGCGACCTGCACGGCGTTCCCACGGGCTTCAAGGACCTCGACGCCCTGACCAACGGCCTCCACCCCGGCCAGCTCGTCATCGTCGCCGCGCGTCCCGCCATCGGCAAGGCGCTGGCGCTCGACACCCCGCTGCCCACGCCCACGGGGTGGACGACGATGGGCGAGGTCGCGGTCGGCGACCTGCTGCTCGACCGTTCGGGCCGTCCGACGCCCGTCGTCGCGGCGACCGAGGTCATGACCGATCGGTCGTGCTACGAGGTGGAGTTCGCCGACGGCACCGTCGTCGTCGCCGACGCCGAGCACCAGTGGCTCACCGACACCCGCGCGTCACGACGGTCGAGCGGCCGTGCTGTGGCTTCGGTCAGGACCACGGCGGAGATCGCCGCGACCCTGCGCTGCGAGACGGCGGACCGGCGCCTCAACCACTCCGTCCCCAACGCCGCCCCGCTCGACCTGCCCGCCGCCGTCCTGCCCCTGTCGCCGTACGTCCTCGGTGCCTGGCTCGGCGACGGCCACTCCGCCGCCGCGCGCATCACGACGGCCGATCCGGAGATGGTGCTGTACCTGGAGGACGAGGGATACCGCGTCGTTCCGAGCGCGTCGAACGGCCTGACGTTCACGATCCGGCTCCCCGAGCCGCCGCCGCCCGCGCCGCGCGCCTGCGCCGTCTGCGGCACCGAGTTCGTCAACCCGCTCGCCCACGTCCGCACCTGCGGGCAGTCCTGCGGCGGCCGTGCCCGCTTCGTGTCCGCTCCCGTCCCCGCGCCGACCTGCCCCGACTGCGGCCGTCCGTCCACCGGTCTGCTGCGCTGCCAGGAGTGCCACGACGCGCACGGCACCGTGCAGGGCATCCTGCGCACGCTCGGCGTCCTCGGTGCCAAGCACATCCCGGCCGCGTACCTCCGCGCGTCGGAGGCACAGCGGCGCGCGCTGCTCGCCGGGCTCATGGACACTGACGGCACCGTGACGCCGAGGGGGCAGCTGCAGTTCTGCGTCACGTCGCGCCGGCTGGCCGAGGACGTCCGCGAGCTCGTCACCAGCCTCGGCTATCGCGTCTCGGTGTGTACCAAGGCCGTGCGGGGCCGTACGCCGGAGTCGTCGATCGCGTACATCCTCAACTTCACGACCTCCGACGACGTGTTCCGCCTGGAGCGCAAGCGGCTCGTGCACAAGGACCGGCGCGGCGCCAAGGGCGACGCGCGCAACCGGTCGCGGCTCATCGTCGCGGTGCGACCGATCCCGAGCGTTCCCGTGCGTTGCGTCGAGGTCGGCAACGACGAGCACCTCTACCTCGCGACGCGTTCGATGATCCCGACGCACAACTCCACGCTGGGGCTCGACTTCTCCCGCGCGGCGTCGATCAAGGCAGGCAAGACCTCGGTGATCTTCTCGCTCGAAATGAGCAAGCACGAGATCACCATGCGCCTGCTCTCCGCCGAGGCGCGGGTCTCGCTGCAGAACATGCGCACCGGCCGCATGACCGACGACGACTGGTCGCGGCTGGCGCGCCGGATGGGCGAGGTCGCCAACGCGCCGCTGTTCATCGACGACAGCCCCAACCTCACGATGATGGAGATCCGCGCCAAGGCGCGGCGGCTCAAGCAGCGGCAGAACCTCGAGCTGATCGTCGTCGACTACATGCAGCTCATGAGCTCGCCGCGCAAGGTCGAGAACCGCCAGCAGGAGGTCTCCGAGATCTCCCGGTCCATGAAGCTGCTGGCCAAGGAGCTCGAGGTCCCCGTCGTCGCGATCAGCCAGCTGAACCGCGGCCCCGAGTCCCGCACCGACAAGAAGCCGCAGCTGTCCGACCTGCGCGAGTCGGGCTCGCTGGAGCAGGACGCCGACATGGTGATCCTGCTGTACCGCGAGGATGCGTTCGAGAAGGAGTCGCCCCGCGCCGGCGAGGCCGACTTCATCGTCGCCAAGCACCGCAACGGCCCCACGGGCACGATCACGGTGGCGTTCCAGGGCCACTACTCCCGCTTCATCGACATGACTCCCGCAGGGTGAGCGCCGAGTACGAGGTCCGCCTCGACCCGGTACGCGGCGACGGGCTGCTGACCGAGTGGGACGTCGACCTCGCGGTGGTGGACGTGCCGCGCGGCGCCGAGGTCGTGGTCTTCGTGGACGAGGCCGACCACTTCGACCCGGGCGTGCCGTGGCGGCTGGCGCGGCTGCTCTGCGGGAGCGTCGTACGCCTGCGGTTCGGGCGGCGCGCGCATCGGCTCGGACCGGACTTCGAGGCGCTGTACGAGCGCGCCGCCGCCGAGTACCTCGCCGTCGAGGCGCGGATGCTCGGGGCCTGAAACCGCTGGCGCGGGAAGCGGAAGGCCAGTAGCCTCCCCCGCTCGCGCGGAACACCCGCGCCCCGTCGAGCCAGGCCGTACGGTCGAGGGCAGTGGGCACCCACCGCGACCCGGGGACACGATGACGACGGACGTCCGCGCCGAGCTCGACGCCGAGCGCGCGCACATGGCCGCCAGCCGTACCGCCCTGCGGCACATGCGCGAGCGCGCGGAGGCCATCGGCGACTTCGCCGTCGACGCGCTGGCGTCCGAGGCGCTCGGCAAGGCGCGCGCACAGCGCCTCAAGGCCCTGGTCGACGACGGTACGACGCCGCTGTTCTTCGGCCGCGTCGACCAGGCGGATACCGACGAGACGTTCCACATCGGCCGCCGGCACATCCTCGACACCCGCGGCGACCCGATGGTCGTCGACTGGCGCGCGCCGATCGCGCTGCCGTTCTACCGGGCTACGGCGCTGGAGCCGATGGGCGTCGAACGCCGCCGCCGCTTCGGCTTCTCGCACGGCGTTCTGACGTCCTTCGAGGACGAGGCGCTGACCCGCGGCGAGGCGCTCGGCATCACCAGCCGCATCCTCACCGAGGAGATCGAACGTCCCCGCGTCGGCCCGATGCGCGACATCGTCGCCACGATCCAGCCCGACCAGGACGAGCTGGTCCGCGCCGACCTCGCCGAGACGATCTGCGTCCAGGGTGCCCCCGGCACCGGCAAGACCGCGGTGGGCCTGCACCGCGCGGCGTACCTGCTCTACACCTACCGCGACCGCCTCCGCCGCGGCGGCGTGCTCATCCTCGGCCCGAACAAGGCGTTCCTCTCCTACATCGGCGACGTCCTCCCCGCGCTCGGCGAGATCGACGTCACGCAGCAGACGGTCGACGACCTCGCCACCGCCGTTCCGGTCAAAGCCACGGAGCCCCCGGACGTCGCGACGCTGAAGGGCGACGCGCGGATGGCGGCGGTGCTGAAGAAGGCGCTGTACGCCCGCATCCGCCGCCCCGCCACGCCTCTCGTCCTGGAGGCCGGCGGCCGGAGACGGCGCCTCGACACCGAGGTACTGCGCGGGCTGGTGCGCGACCTGCTCCAGGCCGACGTCCGGTACGCCACCGCGCGCGAGCGCCTCCGTACCCACGTCGCCGAGCACGTCCGCCGCGAGCTCGAGGCGGAGGGCTCGACGCCGACGGACGGCGCGGTGCAGCGGATCGCGGGCAGCCCCGACGTGCGGGCGTACGTCGACGAGCACTGGCCGGCGACGGACCCCGCGGGCCTGCTGTACGCGCTGTTCACCGACGCGACCACCCTGGCCAAGGCCGCCGACGGCGTCCTCACCGGCGACGAGCAGGCCGCGCTGCTCTGGCGGGAGACGCCCCGGAGCCCGAGGAGCGCGCCGTGGACGCGGGCGGACGCGTTCCTCGCCGACGAGGTCGCGGACCTGCTGGAACGCACCCCCAGCTACGGCCACGTCATCCTCGACGAGGCGCAGGACCTCTCCCCGATGCAGTGCCGCGCGGTGGGCCGCCGCTGCTCGACCGGCTCCGCGACGCTGCTCGGCGACGTCGCCCAGGGCACGACGCCGTGGGCGACGGGGGACTGGCATACGACGCTCGCCCACCTCGGCAAGCCCGACGGCCGCGTGCAGGCGCTGACCCGCGGCTACCGCGTACCGCAGGAGGTCCTCGACTTCGCCAACCGGCTGCTCCCGACGATCGCGGCCGGGGTGGACCCCGCGACCTCCGTACGCCGCGGCGCCGGCTCGCTCGCCCTCACGAGCGGAGACCCCGTGTCAGCCGTGACCGCGGCTCTCCAGCGGGAGGGCTCGGTCGGCGTCATCGTCGCCGACGCCGCCGCGCCTGCCCTCCACGCCGCGCTGGCCGCTGCCCAGGTCGAGGCGCGGCTGCTCGGCGCCGACACCGAGGCGCACGACGTCCGCGTCGAGCTGGTGCCGGCGACGCTGGCGAAGGGCCTGGAGTACGACCACGTGGTCGTCGTCGAGCCCGCCGCCATCGCCGCGGCCGAGCCGCGCGGGCTCAGAAGGCTCTACGTCGTCCTCACCCGCGCCGTCACGTCTCTCACGGTGGTCCACGACGAGCCGCTGCCGCCGCAGCTCGCGGCGTAAGGCGCGCTGCTACGCCAGGACGACGCAGTCGCTCGGCCCGTTCGGCGCGTAGCCGGCCTGGACGTGCGCCGGCGTCACGACGACGCACGCGGCGGGGAGGGGGTCGGCGTGCGCGGACGCCGGCACGAGGGCCAGCGCGGCGACGACACCAGCGAGGAGAACCTTGCTCATGAGTGACCCCTCGGCGTAGGGGTGACCTGACACATCGAGGAACGGCCGAGGGCCCGCTGCCTCGCGGACGGCAAGGGGGAAGTATCGTCCGGGCGTGCGGCTCGTCATCGCGAAGTGCTCGGTCGACTACGTCGGCCGGCTGACCGCGCACCTGCCCACGGCCACCCGCCTGCTGCTGGTCAAGGCCGACGGCAGCGTGTCGGTGCACGCCGACGACAGGGCGTACAAGCCGCTGAACTGGATGAGCCCGCCGTGCTTCCTCGAGGAGGCGCCCGGAGTCTGGCGGGTGACCAACAAGACCGGCGAGCAGCTCGTCATCTCCATCGAGGAGGTGCTGCACGACCTCACCCACGAGCTCGGGCTCGACCCGGGGCTGGTCAAGGACGGCGTCGAGGCGCACCTGCAGGAGCTGCTGGCCGACCACCCGGAGTGCTTCGGCGAGGGCCTGACGCTCGTACGCCGCGAGTACCCGACCGCGATCGGGCCCGTCGACATCCTGTTCCGGGACCCCGAGGGCGGTTGCGTCGCGGTCGAGGTGAAGCGGCGCGGCGAGATCGACGGGGTGGAGCAGCTGACGCGCTACGTCGAGCTGCTGGGCCGCGACCCGTTGCTCGCGCCGGTGCGGGGCGTCTTCGCGGCGCAGGAGATCAAGCCGCAAGCGAAGGTGCTCGCGGCCGACAGGGGCTTGAGCTGCGTGACGGTGGACTACGACGAGCTGCGCGGCTACGAGCCGAGCGGCCTGCGGCTGTTCTGAGCTACGACGCCACGCAGGCGGTCGCGGTGGGTCGGCCTGCGTTCGGGCCGGTGCTCGCGTAGTACCAGTCGTCGGCGGCGGTCAGCGTCTCGTGGTGCGCGCGGAGGCAGAAGCCGCGGCCGCCGGCGACCATGTCGTCGTCGACGATCGTCATGACGACACCGCTGCTGAGCACGAAGCCCTGCTCGGCGAGGTGCGCGAGGCCGACCGGACCAGGGACGGCGTACGGCAGCCCGTCGGTGAGGCGTTCCTCCTGCGCGAGCGCGGCGGCCTTGAGCTGCGACTTCAGCGCGGCGATCTTCGCCTTCTTGGTCTGCGCGGCCAGCGCGGGGATCGCGATGCCGCTGAGAATGCCGATGATCACCATGACCACGAGCAGCTCCACCAGCGAGAAGCCCTCGTCGCGAGTACGCACGTCGTCCATACCGGCAAGGATCGTGGCTGAGACGGGGTCGCGGGTTACCCCGTTCGGGTGACGTGCGGACGTACCAAAGTCCCGAAGGGGTGAACGTCAGGCGCGCCTGAGGTGCCAGTCCACGGTGACCTCCGCGCAGACCTCGCCGCTGCTGTCGGCCAGCTCGACCTCGACGGCGAAACGGACCTTCCCGGCGGAGTCGAGCGTCGCGAGGATCTCCTCGACCGGCGCGTCGACCCTCGCGGTCGCGGTGACGTCCCCGCGCGCGACCTTCCTGTACGTGATCTCCGCCCGGGCCGCGAGCGGCGTCACGCCGGCGAGGCGTTCGGCGACGGTCGCCATCATGCAGAGCCCCGACGCCGACTCCGCCAGCGAGAACAGCGCCCCCGCGTGCAGCGTCCCGATGTGGTTGTGCTTGGCCGGGTCGTCGGCGAGCCGCAGCACGGCCGAGCCGGGTGAGACCGCGTCGTACGTGATCCCGAGGAACCCCGCGAACGGCACCGCCGCCGCGAACAGCTGCGGCAGCGCGGCGTAGTCGATGGTCATGCTGTCTTCCTCTCGGGCGCGAGCGCGACGCGCCACGCGTACTCGGTGCCGTCGGGGGTCCACTCCCCGTCGGGGAAGACGGCGCGGAGCATGGCGATGGCGGGGCGGTTCTCGGAGAGAACGGTCGCCGTCAGCGTCGTGTAGCCGTGCACGCGGGCCAGCGCCGCGATGCAGGTGAGCAGCCGCGGGCCGAGGCCGTGCCCCTGCCACGCGTCCTCCACGAGCACGGCGACCTCGGCCTCGTGCGGGCCGACGGCGCCGTACCGCGCGACGGCCACGATCTCGTCGTCCACGACCGCCACCATGGCGTCGCGGGAGTCGTGGTCGAGCTCGGTCAGCCTGCGCAGGACCCCGCACGGCGGGGTCGTGTAGAGCGTGAAGAACCGCCGGTACACCGACTCCGGAGAGAGCCGGTAGAACAGGCGCTCGAGCCGTACGTCGTCGCTCGGCTGGAGGATCCGCAGCGCGGGCGCGGTCGTCGTCATGGTGGTCATCGGGTCAGTCCCCGTACGTAGGCGGCAACGTGGTCGACGGCGCGCAGCATGTGCACGTCGTCGTCGTACAGCTTCGAGAGGAACACCGCGCCCTCGAGCGTCGCGGTGACGATCGTGGCGACCTCGTACGGGTCGGCGTCCGGCCGCAGCTCGCCGCGCGCGACGCCGGCCTTGACGGTGCCGCCGATGAGCCGCTGCCAGCGGGTCATGGCCTCGCGGGCCCGGTCGCGCAGCGCGGGCATCGTGTCGTCGGCCTCGATCGCCGTGGTGAGGATCGGGCAGCCGCCGGGCAGCGCGCGGTCCGCGCAGAGGCCGCGGATGACGTCGACGATGGCGAGCAGCCTGTCGACGCTGCCGTCGACGCCGTCGAGCGCCGCGGCGTACCGCGCCTCGACCAGCCCCACCGACCAGTCGAACGACTCCAGCGCGAGCTGCTCCTTGCCGGCGAAGTGGTTGTAGAGGCCGCCCTTCTGCAGGCCGGTGACCGCGAGCAGGTCCGTCATCGAGGTCCCGAAGAACCCCCGCTCGCTGAACACGCCCGCCGCCAGCTCGACGATCCGCTCGCGGGTCTGCGCTCCCTTGGCCACGTCCGGCACCATATCAGACCGACCGGTCGGTTTCTACGCTGGACGGGCGTGACCCGCGTCACATGGCACGATCGACGGCGTGATCCCGCTCCCGGTCATCCTCATCGAGTTCATCGCGGCCATCGGGCTGGCGATGGTCGTGGCGTACGGCCTCGCGCTGGTGCGCCTGCGCCGCGAGGGCCCGCCCGCCGGGGCCGCCCGGACGCCGTCCCAGGGCCGGCTCGTCGCGCTGGTCGTCGTGGGCTTCGTCGCGACGACGTGGGCCGTGGCGACGTTCGTCGCCGAGGGCTACAACCTCTGACCCTGCCGTAGGGCCCGTGTCCAGTTCGTCCCGACGTGCTACTGTTAGTGACACAGCGTGACTACGCGGGTACAGTCAGTGGAAGAACGTGCCGAAGAGAACTGCGGAAAGCATCCGCACCGAGAGCCCTTCCGGGGAGGTGGCCACGGTGACCAGCAAGAAGGCGCAGCGTGGTCCGCTGCTGTCCAGCGTGTTCATGGTCATGCTCGCGACCGCCGCGACCGGGCTGCTCGTCGTCGTCGGATTCCAGACGCTGCCCGAGTCCGTCATCCCGTCGACGTTCGGCGGCGACGACCAGGAGTCGCGCAACGTCCAGGTCACCGAGAACCCCGCCACGGACGCGCCCGCGTCCGTCCGCCCGACCTCCGGCCCCGGCTCGTCCGCGCCCACCGACGCGCCGACGCAGGGCCCGGACGAGACGACGAACGCCCGCACGCCCGACCCGGTCCGTACGTCCACGACGTCCGTCAGCAACCCCGGCACGCAGCCCACCGCGACCAAGGCCCCCACCAAGGCGCCGGCCACCACCGCGCCGCCGAAGAAGACGACGAGCCCGTCGCCCACGGTGAAGCCGACGACGCCGGCCCCGACGTCCACGACGCAGGCCCCGAGCCCCGCGCCGACCTGCGGCACCGGCCGCAAGCCCCGCTGCCCGCGCGCCGCCGACGCCTCGGCCACCCCGTCCGGCTACTCGACGACGAGCTACCAGTCGTACGAGTCCGAGTCGTCCGCCCCGTCGTACTCCGAGACCAAGGCGAAGAAGAACCGCGGCAAGTCCGGCCGCAAGTAGGGGCTGCCCCCGGGCCAGACGGCCCCGGCTAGTGCGCGCGACGGCTCATGCGTCACAATGACGGCTCCCGCCGCGAAGACCCGCGCGCGGAGCCGCAGCAACACCCGCGCGTGGCGATCCGGCCGTCCCTCCGGCCGGGGCGGTCCCGCGCGGTCCCAGCGCCCGGTCGCGGACAACCCGTACGACCTGGCGCGTTCGCGAAGGAGACGACGGACGCATGGACGACGGCGCGGAGCTCGTACAGCTGCTCACGCCCGAGGGTGAGCGCGTCAGCCACCCCGAGTACGACATCTCGCTCAGCGACGAGGAGTACCGCGGGCTCTACCGCGACCTCGTCCTGACCCGCCGCATCGACGTCGAGGCGACGGCCCTGCAGCGGCAGGGCGAGCTCGGCATCTGGGCCTCGCTGCTCGGCCAGGAGGCCGCGCAGGTCGGCTCGGGCCGGGCGCTGCGGCGCGACGACTTCGCGTTCCCGACGTACCGCGAGCACGGCGTCGCGCTGACCCGCGACGTCGACCCGCTCAAGCTGCTGGCGCTGTTCCGCGGCGCCTCGCACGGCGGCTGGGACCCCAACGAGAAGAACTTCGCGCTCTACACGATCGTCATCGGCTCCCAGACGCTGCACGCCACCGGCTACGCCATGGGCATCGCGAAGGACGGCGGCGACCAGGCCGTCATCGCGTACTTCGGCGACGGCGCGTCGAGCCAGGGCGACGTCAACGAGGCGTTCGTCTGGTCGGCGGTCTTCAACGCGCCGATCGTCTTCTTCTGCCAGAACAACCAGTGGGCCATCTCCGAGCCGCTGGAGCGCCAGACCCGCATCCCGCTGTACCGCCGCGCGCAGGGCTTCGGTTTTCCTGGGGTCCGTGTCGACGGCAACGACGTCCTCGCGACGCTCGCGGTGACGCGTTCGGCCCTCGACTACGCGCGCGAGGGCAACGGCCCCACGCTCATCGAGGCGTTCACGTACCGGATGGGCGCGCACACGACCTCCGACGACCCGACGCGCTACCGCCTCTCCAGCGACCTCGAGGCGTGGAAGCTCAAGGACCCGCTCGAGCGCATGCGGTCGTTCCTCGTCCGCAACCAGCTCGCGGAGAAGGACTGGTTCGAGGCGCTCGACAAGGAGGCCGAGGACCTCGCCGTCTACCTGCGCGAGGGGTGCCGGTCGATGCCGAGCCCCGAGCCGATGGAGCTGTTCGACAACGTCTACACCGAGCCGACGCCCCGCCTGCTGGAGCAGCGTGAGGAGTTCGCGTCGTACATCGCGGGTTTCGAGGGTGGTCACTGATGGCTCAGGTAACGCTCGGCAAGGCGCTCAACGAGGGCCTGCGCAAGGCGATGGAGAACGACCCCAAGGTCCTCGTCATGGGCGAGGACGTCGGCAAGCTCGGCGGCGTGTTCCGCATCACCGACGGCCTGCAGAAGGACTTCGGCGAGGACCGCGTCATCGACACGCCGCTCGCCGAGTCCGGCATCATCGGCACCGCCGTAGGCCTCGCGATGCGCGGCTACCGGCCCGTCTGCGAGATCCAGTTCGACGGCTTCGTCTACCCGGGCTTCGACCAGATCGTCAGCCAGGTCGCCAAGCTGCACTACCGCTCGCAGGGCGACGTGAAGATGCCGATCACGATCCGCATCCCGTTCGGCGGCGGCATCGGCGCGGTCGAGCACCACAGCGAGTCGCCCGAGGCGTACTTCGCGCACACCGCCGGCCTGCGGGTCGTCGCGTGCTCCAACCCGGTCGACGCGTACTTCATGATCCAGCAGGCCGTCGCGTGCGACGACCCGGTCGTCTTCTTCGAGCCGAAGCGGCGCTACTGGGAGAAGGCCGAGCTCGACACGTCCATCACGCCCGACCCGCTGTTCGCCTCGCGCGTCGTGCGGGAGGGCAGCGACGTGACCGTGCTGGCGTACGGGCCGATGGTCCGCGTGGCGCTCGATGCCGCGACCGCCGCGCAGAAGTCCGACGGGCGTTCGATCGAGGTCATCGACCTGCGCTCGCTGTCGCCGCTCGACCTGCCGCCGGTCCTCGCGTCGGTCGAGAAGACGGGCCGCGCCGTCGTCGTCACCGAGGCGCCGCGCGAGGGCTCCATCGCCTCAGAGCTGGCCGCGGAGATCGCCGAGCGGGCGTTCTACGCCCTCGAGGCGCCGGTCGGCCGGGTCACCGGCTTCGACATCCCGTACCCGCCGAGCAGGCTCGAGGAGGAGTACCTCCCCGACCTGGACCGGCTGCTCGACGCCGTCGACAAGACCTTCTCGTACTAGGGAGCCCGCTCATGTCTCGTATCCGCGAGTTCAAGCTCCCCGACCTCGGCGAGGGGCTCACCGAGGGCGAGATCCTCAAGTGGCTCGTCGCCCCCGGCGACGAGGTCAAGGACGGCCAGCCGATCGTCGAGGTCGAGACGGCGAAGGCGGCCGTCGAGGTGCCGTGCCCGTTCACCGGTGTCGTGACCAAGCTGTTCTACGAGGAGGGCACGACGGTCGACGTCGGCCAGCCGATCATCGCCGTCGACACCGACCCTTCTGCCGGCGACCTGCCCGCGGAGTCCGCCGACCCGGTCTCCGAGGCCAGGGCCGCCGTCCAGGCCGAGCTGTCCGGCGCCGCCGGCGCACCGCCCGCCGAGGACGAGGTCGAGGAGGGCAAGATCGGCGGCAAGACGTCCACCGGCCGTACCGCCGTCCTCGTCGGCTACGGCATCAAGGAGACGACCGCCGAACGCCGCCCCCGCCGCGCCCCCGCCGCGCCCACGACGCCGTCGAAGCCGACCCCGCCCGCGCGGGTGTCCGCCGCGACCGTCGCCGAGCACGCGGCCGTCGTAGCCCCCGCGGGTGGCCGCGCCAAGGCGAAGCCGCCCGTCCGCAAGCTCGCCAAGGACCTCGGCGTCGACCTCGCGCTGCTGCACGGCACCGGCCCCGACGGCGTCATCACCCGTGACGACGTCCAGGCCGCGGTGTCGTCCAACGGCGCTCCGTCCGAGGCCCCGGCACGCGCCGCGCGGCCCGTCCGTTCGGGCGAGCGCGAGACGCGGGTGCCGATCAAGGGCGTCCGCAAGCTGACCGCGGCGGCGATGGTGGAGTCGGCGTTCACGGCGCCGCACGTCACGGAGTTCATCACCGTCGACGTGACGCCGATGATGGAGCTGCGGAAGTCGCTCGGCGCGCTGCCGGAGTTCGACGGGCTGAAGATCACGCCGCTCGCCCTCGTCGCCCGCGCGCTGCTGCTCGCCGTCAAGCGCAACCCCGAGATCAACGCGTCGTGGGACGAGGCGGCGCAGGAGATCGTCGTCAAGAACTACGTCAACCTCGGCATCGCCGCCGCCACCCCGCGCGGCCTCATGGTCCCGAACATCAAGGACGCCGACGCCCTGTCGCTGCCCGAGCTGGTCGGCGCGCTCAACGACCTCACCGCCGTCGCCCGCGAGGGCAAGACGCCGCCGGCCGACCTCACCGGCGGGACGATCACGATCACGAACGTCGGGGTGTTCGGCGTCGACAACGGCACGCCGATCATCAACCCCGGCGAGGCGGCGATCCTCTGCTTCGGCGCCGTCCGCGAGATGCCGTGGGTGCACGAGGGGCAGATCGCGATCCGGCAGGTGACGCAGCTGGCGCTGTCGTTCGACCACCGGATGGTGGACGGCCAGCTCGGGTCGCAGTTCCTCGCGGACGTGGCGCGCTGCCTGGCCGACCCGGCGGCGTTCATCGCCTGGTCGTAGCTAGGAGGCCGGCCGCTCGCGCGTGCCGGTCGACAGGAGGCGGAAGTTCGCCTCGCACGTGCACGGCACCCGCCTGTTGGCCGCGATCTCGGCTCTCCTGGCGCGGATGCGGGCGATCATCTCGTCCTGCATGCGGAGCCACTGCTGCTTCTCCCCGAGGAGGTACCGCACCCCGCGGAGGGGCTCGATCAGGTCGAAGTCGAACTTCCCGTCCTCGTCGCACACACACTTCACGGGGTACCTCCCGTCACGTCACACCGTCGACGATAGCGGCGAGCGTGGCGAACGCCACCGACGCCATGATCAGCCTGGACGCGAGGCGCAGACGCGCCACCTTGACCGTCAGACGCGCCTCCAGGCGGTCGGACGCCCGGATGTCGCCGGCCAGCAGCTCCAGACGCACGTCGGCCGGGTCGGCGTCGAGGTACCCGCCCAGTACGCGCGCGTCGAATGCCGCGCGCGTACTGGGTGCGAGGGCCACCATCGCCGCCAGTGCGGCGAGCCCCGCCATCAGCCGCGACGTCAGCAGCAGCGGTAGCCAGCCGCCGTCGGCCAGGGTCACGAAGACGCCGGCGGTCGCCATGACGAGGCGCGCGTGGGAGTCCGCCGCGTCGACGCGGCGTTCCTGCGCGTCGAGCTCGCGGCGTACGGTCCCCTCGACGACGTCGAGGCCGGCTGGCTGTCCCACCCGTACGACGCTAGGGACGCGCGAGCCCGGAGACCACCAGCCGGGCGCAATCTGTGGACGGCGCCGAGACCGCCGTCCACAGGCCCCCTATGAGATGGGGTCGCGCGGGCGCGCCTTGCCGACGCAGAGGCCGGCGTTGCCCTCGCCGAGCAGCCCGGTGTACGCGAGGCAGTCGGACCTGATGCAGTCGTAGATCCCGCAGAAGTCGTGGTAGCAGGCCGCGTCGACCGGCCCCGAGCACTCGCGCTCGAAGTACAGCGGGTCTGCCGCGGCAGGCACGGCGAGCGACGCGGCGGCGGCGAGGCCGGCCGCGAGGAGGCGCAGGCGCATAGGGGTTCCTCCGGTGTAGGGGGCGTGACCGGCAGACCGTACGCTCAGTCGCCCCGCAGCCGCGAGTACGTCACCAGGTCGTGCCACGCGCCGGAGCGCCACCGCGCGCTACGTCGCAAGGGACAACGCTTCTCCAGCAGACCTACTGTTGCTCCCTCACGGAGGCGGGCCACAGCGGCAGATCCTGGTCGGGATGGACCGATCCGGCGGAGTAGGTCACCTGTGGAACTGTCGAGCCAAGTCGAAGCATGACGACGGCCGCGCGGGCTCGGGCCCACTCGATCGCGTCCTCGGCACTGTCCCAACCCGGGCCAGCCTCGACGACTCTCGGCAGGGGCTGCCGCTTCTCGCAGTGGCCGTAGAGTCGCGTCGTAGCAGGCCACCCGAGGTGAGCGTCCTCGGCGAGTCGCTCGGCTATGTACACGACCCGGTCCGCACCGGTCATCGTCAGCTCGCTTCGCGGAACCGGCACTTGGCCGATTCGCGGAAGTCGTCGTCGCAGTCGAAGTACTGGCTCGTGATCACCGGTGCGTAGAAGTATCCTTGACCACTCTGATCCGAGGGATTCGGGTTTCCCTGAGACTTGAACATGAGGCGGAACCGGCCGTAGTAGTCGCTGTCGTCACTGTGATAATAGGACGGCGCCATGCTGATCAAACTGGTCGTATACCCAAACGACTTCACCGTATTGCGCCCGCACGAGGTGCTGCTACGCCATCCGTTGCCGTCTGTACAGAACGTATCGAGGATCGAGTCGATCGCGGGACCCTCGATAGGGTCCGCCGACCACAGGAAGTTCGACTGCCGGCCGTTCAACGAGATGCGTCCCTGCTGACGGATCTTGCCGATCGTCCGCTCACCGATGCCATACCAGAGCGTGCCGTCCATGCGCCACTGGTAGATGTCGGAGCGGTAGCAGTAGTCGGTTTGTATCGAGCAGCCACCGTCCACGTCGTTGGCCGGGTCGAGGTAAACCCGATTGTCGGTGGCGGTGTTCCACAACTCGTCGGTCGCGAAGTCAGCGGACTCCTCGGCGTCGTCGACGAGTGTTGCGAACGGATCAGGAACCGGAACCGGAGTTTCCAGGGGGTCGCTCTGCAGGAGTTCCATGACATTGACTTCGACGCACGTCCATCCAACGTTCGTACCTGCATGCGCCATCGAGTTCTCGGCTGCGCATGACGATACGGTCACCTCCGGCGTCTGGGCGTCGGCGGGGGTCGAAACTGCCACCAGCAAAGCCGCGCCGACGACTGCAGTCGCGGCTGCGAAAGGCATGGAACGCGTCACTGAGAGACCTCTATTCGTAGGGGGCGTCCAGCGCGATGCGCACCGTAGCGATGACGAAAGGGGCAGGCAAGGCAGTTATCCGGTCGAACCCGTCGCCGACGCCTCCACCTTCTCCTCGTCCTCGACGTCGAGCTCGACGACCGGCGGCGTCGGCGCGACGCGCAGGAACCGGCCCGCCTCGACCGCCCAGTCGGCGAGCAGCGCGGCGGCGCGGCGCGAGCCGGTCGCGGCGAGGTGCTCCTCGAGCAGAGCCTTCACGCGCCCCGCCTGCTCGGCGGTGAGCGCGTCCACGCGCACCATCGCGGGGTTGACGCGGGCCTGGTCGAGGTCGTGGACGAAGACCTCCCCGCCGCTCATCCCCGCGCCGACGTTGCGGCCCGTCGGGCCGAGGACGACGACGGTGCCGCCGGTCATGTACTCGGCCAGGTGGTCGCCCACGCCCTCGACGACGGAGACGGCGCCGGAGTTGCGGACGGCGTACCGCTCGCCGGCGCGCCCGCCGATGAACACGCGGCCGCCGGTGGCGCCGTACAGCACGGTGTTGCCGGCCAGCACGGCGTCGCCCGCGTCGTCGGCGGGCGGCGTGATCGCGACGACGCCGCCGCCCATGGACTTGCCGACGTAGTCGTTGGCCTCGCCGGTCAGCTCGACGCGGATGCCCTCGGTGAGGAACGCCCCGAGGCTCTGCCCCGCTACGCCGGTCAGCCGTGCCGTGACCGCGCCGGGAGGCGCCGCCGCCCCGAACGCGCGACCGATCGCGCCGCCGAGCCGCGCCCCGAACGACCGGTCGCCGTTGCGGATGTCCCAGTCGACCTCGAGCGTGCCGCCGGTCGAGACCACCGGCCACGCGACGTCGAAGAGCCGGTCGCCCAGCGGCGCGTGCTGGCGCTGGATCGACACCGGCGCCACGAACCGACGAGGGCCTTCCGCGGGCACCGCGAGCAGCGGGCGCAGGTCGAGCGACTCGGCGCGCGGGTCGTCGGTACGCCGCTGCCGCAGCGACTCCGTACGCCCGATCGCCTCGTCCAGCGAACGGAAGCCCAGCACCGCGAGCGTCTCGCGCACCTCCTCGGCCACGAAGCGCAGGTAGTCGGCGACCTGCTCGGCCGTGCCCGTGAACTTCTTCCGCAGCTCGGGGTCCTGCGTCGCGATGCCGACGGGGCAGGTGTTGCGGTGGCAGGCGCGGACCATGATGCAGCCCTCGGCGAGCAGCGCGGCCGTGCCGAACGAGTACTCGTCGGCCCCCAGCAGCGCGGCCATGATGACGTCGCGGCCCGTCTTGAAGCCGCCGTCGACGCGCAGCCGCACGCGGGAGCGGAGGCCGTTGGCGAGGAGCGACTGCTGCGCCTCCGCGAGCCCGAACTCCCAGTCGAGGCCGGCGTTCTTGATGGACGACAGCGCGGAGGCGCCCGTGCCGCCGTCGGTGCCCGAGACGTGCACGACCTCGGCGAACGCCTTCGCCACGCCGGCCGCGATCGTCCCGACGCCGGCCGACGCGACGAGCTTGACCGAGACGTCCGCGCGCGGGTTGACCTGCTTGAGGTCGTAGATGAGCTGCGAGAGGTCCTCGATCGAGTAGATGTCGTGGTGCGGCGGCGGGGAGATGAGACCGACGCCGGGTGTCGTGTGCCGCAGCCGCGCGATCTCCTCCGACACCTTGTGGCCTGGGATCTGCCCGCCCTCGCCGGGCTTCGAGCCCTGCGACACCTTGATCTGCAATTCGTCGGCGAACGCCGCGTACTCCGGCGTCACCCCGAACCGCCCCGACGCGATCTGCTTGATCCTGCTGTTGCGGTCGTTGCGGAACCGCGCCGGGTCCTCGCCGCCCTCGCCGCAGTTGCTCTTGGCGCCGAGCATGTTCATGGCCCGCGCCAGCGTCTCGTGCGCCTCCGCGCCGATGGACCCGTGCGACATCGCGCCGGTCGAGAACCGCTTCACGATCGACGCCACCGGCTCGACCTCGTCCAGCGGCACCGGGGTCGCCGCGGGGATGACCTCCAGCAGGTCGCGCGGGTTGGTGGGCGGCCGGTCGTCGACGAGCGCGGCGAACCGGTCGTACGCCGCCCGCTCGCCCTTCTGCACGGCCGTCCGCAGCGAGTGGGCCGCGGCCAGCTCCTTGTCGGCGCCCGGCACCGGTGGCGCATCCGGGACCGTCAGCGACTGGAGCGCCTGGATGACGTCGGGGTTGTTGTGGTGGTACTCGCCGCCGCGCCGCCACTTCACGTAGCCGGGGTTGTCGAGGACCGGCTTGGCGTCGTACGCCTTCTGGTGCCGGTACAGCACGTCCTCCGCGAGGTCCGCGAACCCCGCGCCGCCGATCGGCGACACCGTGCCGCGGAAGCAGCGGTCGACGACGGCCGCGGACAGGCCCACGGCGTCGAAGATCTGCGCCCCGCGGTACGAGTCGAGGCACGAGATGCCCATCTTCGACATCACCTTGAGCACGCCGTCCTCGACCGCGTGCCGGTACGCCTCCTGCGCGGGCCCCGCCGCCTCGGGACCGCCGGTCTTGGTGGCGAGCGCGGCCACGGTCTCCAGCGCGAGGCGCGGGCAGACGGCCTCGGCGCCGTACCCGAGCAGCGTCGCGAAGTGGTGCACCTCGCGCGGCTCGCCGGAGTCCACGACGACCGACGCGAGCGAGCGCAGCTGCCCGTCGATGAGGTGCTGGTGCACGGCGCCGACGGCGAGCAGCATCGGCACCGGCGCGCGGTCGGGTGAGACGGCCGAGTCGTCCAGCACGACGAGCTCCGAGCCGGCGAGGATCGCCGACTCGGCGGCGTACGACAGCTTGATGAGCGCGCTCTCCAGTCCCGCCGGGCCGTCGGCCACGGGGAACGTCGCGTCGAGGCGCGTGTAGCGCCCGAGCACCTCGGACGCGCCGACCAGCTCGTCGAGCCCCGCCGGCGTCAGCAGGAACGTCGCCAGCTCCACGCCGCGCGCCGCCTCGGGCCGCTCGGTGAGCAGCGGCTCCAGCATGCCGAGGCGCGTACGCAGTGACATGACGGTGCGCTCGCGCAGGTGGTCGAGCGCGGGGTTCGTGACCTGCGCGAACCGCTGCTTCAGGTACGACGCGACGGACCGCCGCGTCCCCGACAGCAGCGACAGCGCGGTGTCGTCGCCCATGGACGAGACCGGCTCCTTGCCGGTCGTGCCCATCGAGCGCAGGACGGTCGTGAGCTCCTCGCGGGTGTAGCCGTACGCCACCTGCCGCAGCGCCAGCGCCGGTCCGGCTTCACGCACGGGCGCGCCGGCGGAGACGCGGCGCAGGCCGTTGCGCAGCCACTCGCCGTACGGGCGCCGCCGCGCGAGCCAGCCCTTGATGTCGGCGTCGGTCTGCAGGCCGTACCGCGGGTCCACGCAGATCATCTGGCCCGGCCCGAGGCGGCCTCGCGTGACGGTGCCGCGGCCCGAGAGGTTGACGACGCCGGCCTCGGACGAGCAGACGACGAGGCCGTCCTGTGACGCCGCCCACCGGAGCGGGCGGAGGCCGTTGCGGTCCAGGCAGGCGCCGACCCGCTCGCCGTCGGTGAAGACCAGCCCCGCGGGGCCGTCCCACGGCTCGGTCAGGCCCGCGTGGTACTCGTAGAAGTCGCGCACGTCGGCGGGCAGGTGGCCCGCGTCCTCCCACGCCTCGGGCACCAGCATCGCCATGACGTGCCGGATGTCGCGGCCCGCGCGCACGAGCAGCTCGACGGCGTTGTCGAGCATCGCCGAGTCGGAGCCGTCGGGCTCGATGACCGGGCGGACCAGCTCCTCCTCGATGAGGTCGCCGGTGCCGAGCGACCCCTCGCGGGCGCTCATCCAGTTGACGTTGCCCTGGATGGTGTTGATCTCGCCGTTGTGGCAGAGGAAGCGGAACGGCTGCGCGCGGGTCCACGTCGGCGTCGTGTTGGTCGAGTACCGCTGGTGGAACACCGCGAACGACCCCGTCAGCTCCGGATCCGTCAGGTCGGCGTAGAACGCGCCGAGCTGCTCCGCCGCGCAGAGCGCCTTGTACGTCACCGTGCGGAACGAGATCGACGCGAGGTACGCGGGGATGCCGCGCGCCGCCACCGTCCGCGCGAAGCGCTTGCGGGCGCGGAACGCGCGCCGCTCGGCCTCGTCGACGGGCACCGACGTCGAGCGCAGCAGGACCGCCTGCTCGATGCGCGGCGCGTGCCTGCGCGCGTGCTCGCCGAGCGCCTCGGGATCGACGGGCACGACCCGCCAGCCGGAGACGCCGATGCCCTCGTGCAGGCAGGCGTCCTCCAAGGCGCGCCGCGCGGCGGCCTGGATCGGCTCCCCGCCCTCGACGTCGGCAGGCAGGAACGCCATCGCGATGCCCAGCAGCTCCACGTCGTCGGGCTGGAGGCCAGGCAGCCGGGCCGCGTAGAACGCCGCGTCGATCGGCACGAGCAGGCCCGCGCCATCGCCGGCCTGCGGGTCGTCGGCGATCGCGCCCCTGTGCTCGACCCTGCCGAGGGCGTTCAGCGCCTCGGCGACGGGCTCGTGCGTACGCCGCCCGCGCACGTCGGCGACGAACCCGATGCCGCAGGCGTCGCGTTCGGGGTCGAGGTGGTACGGGGTGCGGGTCATGCAACGGGCTCCAATGCGGTACGCAGCCTGGGGAAGGAAGCGGGCCGGACGGGTCGCAGCGCCGTTGCTGCTCGTGGTCGCCGAGTCTCGCATGCCGCGCGGCGCCGCCGCGAACGTTCGGCCAACCTGTCGCATCGGGAGACCAAAGGGGGGCAAGATCCACGCAACGGCTCCAGGGGTCCCAGGGAGGTGGCTGTGGCGTCGGTCGCGTCGGCACCGCTGCCGCCCCGTAGCGCCCGCCTTCCCGCCGAGGCCGCCGCCGTCGTCGCGGTGCTGGGCGGCGCGGTGGTGCTCGCCGGCTGGCTGACGCACCGCGTCGAGCTGGTGCGGCTGCGCGCCGACCAGGTGCCGATGCAGTTCAACACCGCGCTCTGCCTCGGGCTGCTCGGCGTCGGCCTGCTTCTCACGCTGTCCCGCTGGGTCCGCTTCGCGACCGTGCCGATCGCGCTGGTGACGTTCGCCGGTGCCGCGACCGTCGTGGAGTACGTCGCCGGCGTCGACCTCGGCATCGACCGGCTGCTGTTCGACCCGTGGCTGAAGACCGGCGAGTCGCCGGGCCGGATGCCGGGCAACTCCGCCGCCTGCTTCGCCCTGCTCGGCGCGAGCGCGTTCTGGTTCGCGCGATCCGAACGGTCCCGCCGCGCCGCGCTCGCGGTCGGCGTGGCCGCCTCGCTCGTGGCCGGCCTCGCGCTGGTCGCGCTGTTCGGGTACGCCGCCGACGTCACGACCGCCTACACGTGGCGCTCCAGCACCGCGATGGCGCCGTTGACGGCGTTCCTCCTGCTGCTGCTCTCCATGGGCTACCTCGGGACCGCGTGGAACCTCGCCAACACCGACGGTCTGCCGCGCTGGCTGCCCATCCCCGTGGCGGTGGGCGCGCTCGCGGCGACGCTCGTGCTCTGGCAGGCGCTGACCAACCTCGGCACCGACGCCACGCGCACCATCTCGCTCGACCGGGCGGCCGGCGGCGTACTCGTCATCGGCCTCGTCTTCTCGGCGCTGCTCGCGGTCGCGACGTCGCTCGGCCAGCACGCGCGCCGCCGCAGGCTCGTCGCCGAGGGGCTCGCCGCCAAGCTGGAGGAGGAGGCGGCGCGGCGGCTGGCGTTCCAGGACGTGCTCGTACGGCGCACTGGGCGCGACGCGGTGCTGCGCGCGGCGTACCTCGCCGTCGCGACGGCGACGAGCCTCGGTGAGGGGTTCGACGCGTTCTCCGGCGCGGTGTCGAGCGTGCTGCGGTTCGACCGGGCGACGCTGTCGATCGTCGACGGCGAGGTGACGACCGTCGTCGCGGTCTGCGGCAAGGACATGACCGCCCTGCCGATCGGCAGCGAGGTCTCCCTCGACGACCCTTTGCTCCACGCGATCCTCGAGGCGCGGGGGCCGTTCCTGCAGAACGACATCGCGGCGGCGTTCGGCGAGCACGCCGTCCGGCTCGGCGTCCGGTCCTGCGTCGCGGCGCCCGTCGTCGTCACGGGTCAGCCGCGCGCGCTGCTGAGCTTCACGGCGACCGAGCCGGACACGTTCTCGCCGGAGGACCTCGTCATCGTCGGCGAGCTGGTCAACGTCGTCGGCGGCGCGCTCTACACGCTGGCGCGGCTCGAGTACGAGCGCGAGACGACGGCGCGGCTGCGCGAGCTGGACGCGTTGAAGAACGAGTTCGTCGGCGTCGTCGCCCACGACCTGCGCTCCCCGATGACCGTCATCGCCGGCTACGTCGACACGGTGCTCCAGCGCTGGGACGACCTGCCGGACGAGATGAAGCGGGAGCTCCTCGGCGTCGCGAGCAAGAACACCAAGCGGTTGTCGGTCCTCGTCGAGGACGTGCTGCAGGTCGCGCGGATCGAGTCGGGCGACTTCCCGTACGACATCGCGCCGTTCGACCTCGGCGCGCTCGTCACCCGCACCGTGGACGAGATGAACGCCGCGCGCGACGACCGCAACGTCGTCGCCGACGTACCGGAGGACCTCCCCACGGCGCTCGGCGACGAGGACCGCCAGTGGCGGGTGCTGACCAACCTCATCTCGAACGCGCAGAAGTTCTCCCCGCCGGAGTACCCGATCCGGGTCTCTGTGGGCGTCGTGGGGGACTTTCTCGAGGTGCGCGTGTGCGACCGCGGTCCGGGAATCCCGCCGGAGGACCTGCCGCGGCTGTTCGGAAAGTTCTCCCGCCTCGCTACGCCGTCCGGGGGAGAGAAAGGCACCGGTCTGGGCCTGTACATCTGCCGTGCCCTTGTCGAGGCACAGGGTGGCGAGATCGGCGTGGAGAGCCACGTCGGTACGGGTACGACGCTGCGCTACACGGTGCCGCGGGCGAGGAGCGTGACGTGACGGACGCGCCGTTGCTGAAGGTGCTGGTCGTCATCGAGGACGACGCCGACTTCCGGCGACTCATCCGGCTCACGCTCATGGGCGAGCCGGGGATCGAGGTCGACGGCGAGGCCGCCAGCGCGGAGGAGGCCCTGCCGCTCGCCGAGGCCATGGCGCCCGACCTCGTCATCCTCGACCACTTCATCGAGGGCACGATCATGGGTGTCGACCTCGCGCCGATGATCAAGCGGGTGGCGCCGACGTCGCGGATCCTGCTGTTCACGACGCACGATCTCGCGGTCGAGGTGTCGCGCGAGCCCGCGATCGACCGGTACCTGCGCAAGCACGACCTCGCCCAGCTGCTCCCCGTCGTACGGGAGATGCTCGGCCTGACCGTCTGATCGGCCCATAACGGGACAAAGCGCGATCAAGATGTGACAGGGCGACAGGTCAGGTACCGTAGGGGTGTCTCGCGACATGAGACACTTCCCGAAAGCAAGCGGACCGTTCACGGGGGGCGTAGCGCCTGCCCGTCCCTCGAGGAGGTCGAGCCACATGGGGCGCGGCCGTGCCAAGGCGATCCAGAAGAAGATCGCGCGCGACCTGAAGTACAGCAGCGGGGGCACCGACCTCGAACGCCTGCGCGCCGAGCTCACCGGCGGCGCCGAGCACACGTCGTCGAGCGAGCCCGACGAGGACGACGACGAGTACGACCCGTTCGCGGACGACGACGAGGACGCGTAGCCGCCTGTCCGCGTGACCGAACGCCCTTCGGGGTGCGTTCTGCGCTTTTCCCGTGCGTAGCCCGCGACCCGGTTGCGTCGCTCGCCGTCCGGCAGCGGCAGCGGTCCTAGACTTGCGGTGTGAGTGCCGAACGTGACGAGCTGCGCCGCCTGGTCGACGAGCTGCCTGACGACCAGGTCCCTTCCGCGCTGGCCGACGTACGCCGCCGCGCCGTCCGACGCTCTCCGGGGTCGTGGCCGCCCGCCTGGTTCGGCGCTGCGGTCGCGCGCCGTACGGACATTGCCGCGAACGTCGACGACCTGCTCGCCGAGGGCTTCGGCCGCCCCGCGTGATCCTCTGTGACACGGGGCCGCTGGTGGCCGCGGCGCTGTCGAACGACGATGCGCACCGTACGTGCGTCGACCTGTTCACGGGGCTCCACCTAGCGGGCCGTGCCCTGCTGTTGCCGGCACCGGTCACCGCGGAGGTCGGCTACCTGCTCGCGCGGGAGGCCGGTCCGTCGGTGGAATCGCTGTTCCTTCGTTCGGCGGCTGACGGCGACTTCGAGCCGGTCGACCTGACCGTGGAGGACTACGGGCGCATGGCCGACCTCGTCGAGGAGTACGCGGACCTTCCCCTCGGCACGACCGATGCCGCCGTGATCGCGCTCGCGGAGCGCCTGGGTGTTGCCGAAGTCGCGACCCTGGACCGTCGTCACTTCACGGTCGTACGCCCACGCCACGTCGGCGCGCTCGTTCTGCTGCCCTGAACGTCAGCGGCCGGGCACCGTCGTCGCGCGGACGCCCTTCGAGATGAGGAAGCGGCGGCCGTCCCAGGCCAGCCGGCGGAGGACGTACGAGCCGTCGACGGCCTGCGCGTACTCGTCCAGCCCTTCCGCGCGCGGGACGAGGCGCCCGTCCGCGACCGGCCCGCGGTGGGCGCGCAGCACCAGCGGGCCGCCCCTGGCCCAGGTCAGGACGTCGTACGTCAGCGCGCCGTCGGTGAGCCGTACGGAGAACACCACGCCGTCGAGGCCCTGCCCGGTGAGCGGCGTCGCGTACACCTTGAGCTGCGCCCACGAGCGCCCGTCGTCGCGGCCCTCGTAGCGGGCGACGTACCCGTTGGGGGTCTGGACCAGCAGCCGGATCGCCTTGCGCCCGTCTATCCGCCCGGTCGCGGAGACGAGCTGACCCGCGTCGGTCTTGACCGCGAGGCAGGCGGGCGTGGCCATGTCGGGTACGAGCGCCCGGCACTCGCTGCCCTGCCGCGGCACGCCAGGGTCCACGAGCGCCACCAACGACTCGGCGGTGGTGACGGGATCCCCGGTGACCGGCGGCGGCGTCGTGGCCGTCGGCGTGGGTGACGGGGTGGCGGTCTTGGTCGGCTTCGGCTTGGGGCGCGGCTTCTTCGTCGTCGCCGAGGGGGTCGGCGTCTCGGAGGCGACCGGCTCGGGAGACGAGCCGCCACACCCCGCCAGCACCACTGCCGCCACGACGGCGGCCACCGACGCGCGCACGGCTACGGGTGCTTGCCGACCAGCCGCGCGGTGCCCGTCCCCGGCACGACGCGCCCCGCGACCCACGCGTGCACGCCGTGCCGCTGGAGCACCGCCAGCGCCCGGTCCTCGTCGTCGGGGTTGACGAACGCCACCATGCCCACGCCGTTGTTGAACGTCCGCTCCATCTCGGCCTCGGACACGCCGCCGCGCTCGGAGATGAACCGGAACAGCTCGGGCAGCGCCCACGACCCGCGGTCGATCTCCGCGTCGAGCCCCTCGGGGATGACGCGGGAGATGTTCGCGGCGAGGCCGCCGCCGGTGATGTGCGCGAAGGCGTGCGCCTCCACCTCCTCGATGAGCGCGAGGACCTGGCGGGCGTAGATCTTCGTCGGCGTCAGCAGCACCTCGCCCAGCGTTGACTCGAGCTCGTCGACGTAGCGGTCCAGGCGCATGCGCGCGGCGCCGAGGATCGCGTGGCGTACGAGCGCGAAGCCGTTGCTGTGCAGGCCGCTCGACGCCATCGCGACGACGACGTCGCCGTCACGGACGCGGTCGGACCCGAGAACGTTGTCCGCCTCCACGACGCCCACGCCGGTCGCGGCGAGGTCGTACGCGTCGTCGTCCATGATCCCCGGGTGCTCCGCCGTCTCGCCGCCGATGAGCGCGCAGCGGGCCTGCCGGCACCCTTCGGCGATGCCGCCGACGATCTCGGCCATCCGCTCGGGTACGACCTTGCCGCAGGCGATGTAGTCGAGGAGGAACAGCGGCTCGGCGCCGCAGACGACGAGGTCGTCGACGACCATCGCGACGAGGTCGATGCCGACGGTGTCGTGCTTGTCCATCGCCTGCGCGACGGCGAGCTTGGTGCCGACGCCGTCGGTGGACGACGCGAGCAGCGGCTTGCGGTACTTCGCCGTGTCGAGCGCGAACAGCCCCGCGAAGCCGCCGAGGTCACCGACGACCTCAGGCCTGGTCGCCTTCGCGACCTTCTCCTTCATGAGCTCGACGGCGCGTTCGCCCGCCTCGATGTCGACGCCGGCGGCGGCGTACGTGCTGCCGCCCTCGACCCGCCCCGTCACGGGCGCAGGAGGGCGTCGGCCGCGCCGACCCCCTCCAGCATCGCGTCGGGGCCGGGGTCGGCGCTGCCGAGGGTGCCCATGCCCTCGAGCAGGTGCTTGCCGAGCTGCTCGGCGGCGGGCAGCTGGATCGGGTACTAGCTGTCGAAGCAGGCGCTGCAGAGGCGTTCGGCGGGGATCGTCGTCGCGGCGACGAGGCCCTCCTGCGAGACGTACGCCAGCGAGTCGGCGCCGATGTGCCTGCGGATCTCGTCGACGGTCGCGGCGCTGGCGATGAGCTCGGCCTTGGTCGCGAAGTCGATGCCGTAGAAGCACGGCCACTTCACCGGCGGCGCGGAGATGCGGACGTGGATCTCCAGGGCGCCGGCCTCGCGCAGCATGCGGACGAGTGCGCGCTGGGTGTTGCCGCGGACGATGGTGTCGTCGACGACGACGAGCCGCTTGCCGTGCAGCACCTCGCGGACGGGGTTGAGCTTGAGCCGGATGCCGAGCTGGCGGATCGTGTCGGACGGCTGGATGAACGTCCTGCCGACGTAGCGGTTCTTGACCAGCCCCTCGCCGTACGGGATCCCGCTCTGCTCGGCGTAGCCGATGGCGGCCGGGCCGCCCGACTCGGGGACGGGGATGACGAGGTCGGCGTTGGCGGGCGCCTCGCGGGCGAGCTGGCGGCCGAGCTCGACGCGGGTGGCGTGGACGCCGCGTCCGGCGATGCGCGTGTCGGGGCGGGCCAGGTAGACGTACTCGAACAGGCAGCCCTTGGGCTCCGGCTCCGCCCACGTACGGGCGCGCAGGCCGTTGCTGTCGATCGCGACCAGCTCGCCCGGCTCGACCTCGCGGACGAACGACGCGCCGACGATGTCCAGCGCGGCGGTCTCGCTCGCGACGACCCAGCCGCGCTCGAGGCGGCCGAGGACGAGCGGGCGGACGCCGTTGCGGTCGCGGGCGGCGTACAGCGTCTGCTCGTCCATGAACACCAGCGAGAACGCCCCCCGCAGCCGCGGCAGCACGCCGACGGCGGCCTCCTCCAGCGACAGGTCGGGGTTGGCGGCGAGCATCGTCGTGATGAGGTCCGAGTCGGTCGTCGCGCCCATCTCGTCCTGCGCGGTGTCGACCTCGCGCGCGAGCTCGTGGGTGTTGGTGAGGTTGCCGTTGTGGCCGAGCGCGACGCTGCCGCGGCCGCCCTGGATCTGCTTGAACGACGGCTGGGCGTTCTCGTACGTGCACGAGCCGGTCGTCGAGTAGCGCGTGTGCCCGATGGCGAGGCTGCCGGTCAGCGTCGCGAGCGTCGGCTCGTCGAAGACCTGGGCGACGAGCCCGAGGTCCTTGTAGACGATGACGTTCGTGAAGTCGCTGACGGCGATGCCGGCCGCCTCCTGCCCGCGGTGCTGCAGGGCGTAGAGGCCGTAGTACGTCAGCTTGGCCACGTCCTCGCCGGGCGCCCAGACCCCGAAGACGCCGCAGGCGTCCTTGGGTGGCTGCTCGTCGGGGATGTTCGGCTCGGTCGGCGGGTGGCTGATGGCCACTCGGCGCTCCTCGTCGGTCGCGGGCGGGGAAGCCGTGCGGTTCAGTGTACCGATCCCTGGGTAGGGACGGTGGTCACACTTCCGAGTCCCACCACTTCGCGCGTTCGTCGACCCACGTCCAGAACCAGTTGGGCAGCGTCCGGTCGTGGTCGAACTCGAAGCGTTCCTGCTCCGAGAAGCGCTCCGCCGCCTCCGACACGGCGCTCATGATCGCGGCCCTGCTGAACCGCCCGCCGCGCGGTCCTGGGGTCATCGTGTACAGCTCGCGTGGCCGTTCGTGGGCGCGGCGCAGCCAGCCGAACTTGCCGCGGGCCCGCGCCTCGGCGTCGACGCGGACGTGCTCCACGACGCGGCGCTCGAACTCGGTCATCCGATCAGCGGCAGGTGCTCGGTGAGGTCGGAACGCTTGCCGGACGCCCTGATCTGGCCACGGGCGATCGCGTTGACCCAGCTCAGCCGCCCGGCGCTCACCTCGACGAACGCCACGGGGTCGGCCTCGGCGAGGTTCGGGGGCGTGCCGCGGGTGTGCCGGGGGCCGCCGAGGCACTGGACGGCGACGTGACCGGGGACGCGTACCTCCAGCGCGCGGCCCGGCGCGACCTGCTCGAGCAGCGCCGCGAACGCGCGCACCACGACCTTGAGCGCCGTCGGGTCCGGCGGCCACGGGGTGCCGGTCGCGGCGGCGAGGTCGAGGCCGTGCACGACGCCCTCGACGCAGCGCGTGACGAGGAAGTCCCCCAGCGGTACGGCGCCGAGCCGGACGAGCACGAGCCGCGCGGGGTCGGCGCCGTCGAGCGCCTCCTCGGTGGCAGTCACGGCCGCGGCGACCCGCGCGCGGAGGTCGGCGGGCGCGACGCCGGCGGCGTTGTCGACGGCTCGTTGCGCGACGGCGTCGGAGACCGCGCGCATGGCTCCGAGGTACGTCAGCATGTCCGCCTCGGGCTCCGCCGGCGCCGGCTTGGCGAGCGCGCGCGGCACGGCGTCGAGCGTCGAGGCGAGGTGCGCGACCAGCTCGGCGACGGTCCACGTACCGAGCCTCGTCGGCAGCGCGAACGCCTCGTCGGACAGCGCCGCCACCGTCTCGGAGACGAGGGCGTACTGCGCCGTCACGCCGGCGAGCGCGTCGGCCCCTGCGGGCAGTCGTACGGGCACGGCGAGGGACGCTACCTCACGCGAACAGCGCGGGGAGCGGCGCCTCCCACGTCGTCCGCAGCTCGTCCAGCGGCACCGTGAACCAGCCCTGCACGTCGAGCGTGTCGCCCACGACGACGCCGATCCGCGCGCAGGGGAACGACCGTGCGGCGCACATCTCCGTGAACCGCAGCTCCTCGCTGCGCGGCACCGCGACGACCGCGCGGCCCGCCGACTCGGAGAAGAGCATGACGAACGGGTCGGCGTCCTCCGGCAGCACGATGCGCGCGCCGTGCCCGCCGCGCAGGCAGGACTCGACCAGCGCCTGCGCGAGGCCGCCGTCGGAGAGGTCGTGCGCCGCGGAGAGCATGCCGTCGCGCGAGCCGGCGACGAGGATCTCGCCGAGCGTCCTCTCGGCCGCGAAGTCCACCGGCGGCGGCGTGCCGCCGAGGTGCCGGTGCTCGACCCAGGCCCACTCCGAGCCGCCGAAGTCGCCGGAAGTCACGCCCAGCAGCAGGAGCGTCTCGCCCTCCTCGGCGAACGCCACCGGCGTACGCCGCGCCACGTCGTCGAGCACGCCGAGGATGCCGACGACCGGCGTCGGGTTGATGGCCACATCCCCTGTCTGGTTGTAGAAGGACACGTTGCCGCCGATGACCGGCGTGCCCATCGCGACACAGCCGTCGGCGAGCCCGCGGACGGCCTCCGCGAACTGCCACATGACCTCGGGGTCCTCGGGGGAGCCGAAGTTGAGGCAGTCGGTCGCGGCGATCGGCACGGCGCCGACGGCGGCGACGTTGCGGCACGCCTCGGCGAGCGCGAGCTGCGCGCCGGCGTACGGGTCGAGGCGGGTGTAGCGGCCGTTGCCGTCGAGAGCGAGCGCGACGCCGGCACCGGACTCGGTGAGGCGTACGACGCCCGCGTCCTCCGGGGCGGCGAGGACGGTGTTGCCCTGGACGTAGCGGTCGTACTGGTCGGTGACCCAGCGCTTGGACGCGAGGTTGGGGGAGGCGGCGAGGCGCAGCAGCGTCGCGCGCAGGTCGGCGCCGGAGGCGGGGCGCGGCAGCCGGTCCGGGGTGTCGGCCTGCAGCGCGTCGAGGTCGGAGGGGCGGGCCATCGGGCGCTCGTACACCGGGCCCTCGTCGGCCAGCGCGCGCGGCGGCACGTCCACCACCGTCTGCCCGTGCCAGTCGACGACCAGCCGGTCGCCGTTCGTCACCTCGCCGATCGGGGTGGCCAGCGCGCCCCACTTGCGGCAGGTCGCGAGCACCTCGTCGAGGTGCTCCGGCTGCACGATCGCGAGCATGCGTTCCTGCGACTCCGACGCGAGCACCTCGGCCGCGGTCATCGACGGCTCGCGCAGCGGCACCCTGTCGAGGTCGACGTGCATGCCGCCGGAGCCCTTGGCCGCGGTCTCGCTCGTCGCGCAGGTGAGCCCCGCGCCGCCGAGGTCCTGGATGCCCGTGACGAGGCCGCGCTCGTACAGCTCCAGGCAGCACTCGATGAGGACCTTCTCGGTGAACGGGTCCCCGACCTGGACCGCGGGCCGCCGCGCCTCCGAGCCCTCGTCGAACGTCGCGGACGCGAGCACCGAGACGCCGCCGATGCCGTCGCGCCCGGTCTTGGCGCCGATGAGGACGACGACGTTGCCGGCGCCGGTGGCGGCCGCGAGATGGAGGCGCTCGACGGGGAGTACGCCCAGGCAGAGGGCGTTGACGAGCGGGTTGCCTGCGTACGTCGGGTCGAAGACGACCTCGCCGCCGATGTTCGGGAGGCCGAGGCAGTTGCCGTAGCCCGAGATGCCCGCGACGACGCCGTCGACGAGGCGGCGGGTGTCCGGCGCGGTCGCGTCGCCGAACCGCAGCGAGTCCATGACCGCCACCGGCCGCGCGCCCATCGCGAGGATGTCGCGGACGATGCCGCCGACGCCCGTGGCCGCGCCCTGGTACGGCTCCACGAAGCTCGGGTGGTTGTGCGACTCGACCTTGAACGTCACCGCGAGCCCGTCGCCGACGTCGATGACGCCGGCGTTCTCGCCGATGCCGGCGAGGACGCGCTCGTTGGTCACGACGGCGTCGCCGAAGCGGCGCAGGTGCACCTTCGAGGACTTGTACGAGCAGTGCTCGCTCCACATGATCGAGAACATCGCCAGCTCCTCGTCCGTCGGCCGCCGGCCGAGGATGTCGAGGATGCGGGCGTACTCGTCGTCCTTGAGGCCGAGCTCGGCATAGGGCTGCGTGTCCGTCACACGCTCAGGCTAGACGACGCCGAGCGGCGGGCGCCCCGCCGTCCAGGCGAGGCGGAATTCGCGACCCGCGCCCATTCGGGTGAGATATCACCCATTTCGCGGCGGGGCTGACTACTTTCGCACATTTCCGTACTTCATCGGCAAGCAAACCTGTACACCGTAGTGAGGTCCCCCGTACGGTTCGTCCCGTTTCGGGGGAATCTCACACCCAGAAGGGGGAACCATGCGAAAGGCAATCCTGCGCTGTGCTGCCGTGGCAGCCACCGCCGTCCTGACCACGACGTTGCTGCCGGCCAGCACGGCCGTCGCCGCCACGTCCGACGACTGCCGCGCGACGGAGTCCACCAGGCTCTTCACTGGTGGCCTCAACGAGCAGCCCGACGACCGCGTCTGGATCGACAGCCAGAGCTCGACCCGCACCGTCGTCTGCGTCCGGTGGACGTGGGTACAGGTCCCGCTCGGGGGCCTCACGATCATCGCGGACGTCGCGTCCGGCGGCACGCTGCCCGACGTGGACGTCGACGACGACGCGTCGCTCTGCCCCACCGTGCTCGCCACGGTCGCCGACCCGGTACCCGTCCAGATCTCGATCGGGCTCGCGGCCAGTGCTGTCTGCGTCAAGACCGGCACCACCACGATGAGCATCCAGTTCCTCGAGGGAAACGTGGGCCCGAGCACGCTCCCGGTGCTCGAGGTCTGGCGTGACGGCGGGGCCGACTGGGGCTACTTCGACGTCGCCGCGTGCCCGGTCGAGTTCGCGCTCGCTGTCGCGATCCAGGAGCCGACGGACTGCATGGAGACCAACGACCGTCTCTTCCCGTAGCGCACCCGAGGCCGCCCCGGGACTACTTCCGGGGCGGTCCGCTGCGCAGTCACGCTGACTCACTCATACAGCCGGAGTGAGAGACAGCCTTGCTTTTCCACGGAGGAAGAATGCGCAAAGTCGCTCTACTCGCGCTGCTCGCCGGCAGCGTGGCGTACGGCGCTCCCTCGGCGAGCGCCTGCCACATCACCCAACCGCTGAATCCCCGGTGCCACGTTCACTCCGCTGCGTTCACCGGAACAACCCAGATGGGTTGCTTCGGCTGCCCTGGCCCACGGCCCGGTACCGCCAGCCTGTCGGTCACGAGCGGCGTCGTCATCAACGGAAGCGCCCACGCTGACTACACGGCGGTCCTACCGGCTGACACGACCTGCATCATCAGCGGCACGGCGACGGGCAACGTGACGGGTGCCGTCAACGTCAACTTCAACTGGGTGCGCCTCGGCGCCGTGGCAGTCATCACGACCACGGGCGACATCAACGGCGCGGGTGTCGCCACGTTCGTCATCACGTCGCCGGTCGGTAACCCCTGCGGCGGCCCGATCACTGCGCAAGTCGCCGGCGCGGTGGCCGGTACCTAACAGCAATGGAGGATGAATGAAGCTGTTCTTGCTCGCCACGTTGCTCACCGGCAGCGTGGCGCACGCCGCTCCCGTAGCGAGCGCCTGCCGGACCCAACCGCTGAATCCCCGGTGTGCTGTGGGCTTCACTGGTGTAGCCAGCATCGGCTGTTTCGGCTGCCCAGGTCCGCGTCCCGGAACCGCCACACTGACGGTCGTTGGGGCTGCTTTCGGGAGCGCCAGCGCTTCGTACACCGTCGTCGACCCGGCTGACGCGACCTGCGTCATCAGTGGCAGCGCAACCGGCTCGGTCACCGGCGCGATCGACGTCAACTTCACCTGGCTACGTGTCGGCGCCACGGCGGTCATCACGACTACGGGAGACATCGACGGCGCGGGTGCCGCCGTGTTCGTCGTGACGTCCCCTGTCGGCAATCCATGTGGCGGGCCCGTCACCGCACAAGTCGCCGGCGCGATCGAGGGGACGTGACGATGAGGAGGATCCTGCTCGTCACGGTGCTCGCGGGTGGTGCGCTGTACGGCACCACCCCGGCAGACGCATGTCACCTGACCAACCCGGGCAACCCGCGCTGCTGGTCGGGCCATGCCGACGAGGCGGCGTGCCCGGCTTTCACCAGCCTCGCCGGCAGCTACGGCGTGGTCACGGTGACCTCGCAGGGGGACGTCTACGTCGCAGGTGAGCCGACCTGGGACTGTCCGCCGTACGACGGCTGATCCAGTGACGGCCCCGGCGCCCGCTGTCTTCGGTGGGCGCCGGAGCCGTCTCTACAGCGATGGCGGCGTCACCGAACGCCAGCCGAGCAGGCCGCAGAGGCCGACGCCGAGCGCGTTCGCGACGCCGTGGGTCGCGGCCATCTGCCGCAGAGTCGGGTGGCCGTACCCGAACGCCTCGCCCGCCGCCCACCACAGCGCCAGCGCCATCGTCAGCGGGATGGCCAGCGCGGCGACGACGAGGAACGCGTGGGGGCGCAGGCGAAGCAGGGCGTACGACGTCAGCAGCAGCCCGCCCGTCAGCACCGTGGCGCCGACGAGCTCGACGGCGTTGCCGGTGAAGAAGCCCGCGAACGTGATCGCGGTCCCGACCGGCACCGCCCACGCGCCCGCGGTCGTGAGACGGCTCGGCGCGGCCTGCCAGGTGAGCCCCGCGACGAGCACCGCCGCGAACGCCGCGTAGTGGAAGTGCGCCACGGTCAGCCCGTGGATGGCGAGGGTGAAGCCGAGCAACTCGATTCCCGCGCGCTCCGCCACGAGGCTGGTCGCCGCGACGAACAGCGCCGCGCAGGCGAACCCCGCCACCATGTCGCGCGTGCCGAGCCGCCGGTCGCGCAGGAACCGCAGTGCAGCGAGCGCCGCGACGGCAGCGCAGGCGACGGCGTACGGCAGCACGAGAGCCACCGCGACGGCGCCGCGTTCCAGCAGCAGACCCCAGCCCGCGACGAGCGCGAGGAACGGCCAGAACGGGACCAGGCGGGCCACGCCCGGCGTCGCCAGGCGGCGGAGCCCGAGCGGCGCGACGACGGCCATGCCCAGCACCGACAGGGCGCCGACCAGACCAGGCACGCCGCCAGGCTAACGAAGCTGCCCGCGGTTACTGGTGAGTAGCGACAACGGCCCAGCACGAACTGGTGAGCCACGACGTCGCTACTCACCAGTAACATCTGCGCCGGCCGATGTCGGCCCCCGCAGCTACGCCTTGAGGCCGACGTGCTCCAGGACGCTCGTGAAGAAGCCGAGCCCGTCGGTGCCGGGGCCGGTCAGCGCCTCGACCGCGTGCTCGGGGTGCGGCATGAGGCCGACGACGTTGCCGTCCTCGTTGGTGATGCCGGCGATGTCGCGGAGCGAGCCGTTGGGGTTGCCGTCGAGGTACCGCGCGACGACCCGCCCCTCGGCCTCGAGCGCGTCGAGCGTGCGCTCGTCGGCGTAGAAGCGGCCCTCGCCGTTCTTGAGGACGATCGTGACCTCGTCGCCCTCGGCGTACGCCGTCGTCCACGCGGTCTTGGCGCACTCGATCCGCAGCCGCTGGTCGAGGCAGGTGAAGCGGCGGCCGCCGTTGCGCATGAGCGCGCCGGGGAGCAGGTGCGACTCGCAGAGCACCTGGAAGCCGTTGCAGATGCCGAGGACCGGGCCGCCGGAGCGCGCGTGCGCGATGACGGCCTCCATCACCGGCGAGAAGCGGGCGATGGCGCCACAGCGGAGGTAGTCGCCGTACGAGAACCCGCCCGGCAGGATCACGGCGTCCACGCCGTGCAGCGACGGGTCGGCGTGCCACAGGCTCACGGGTTCGCCGCCGGCCAGCTCGACGGCGCGCAGCGCGTCGCGGTCGTCGAGCGATCCGGGGAACGTCACGACGCCGACGCGGGCGGGCATGCGGGCTCCTCGACGTGGTCTGGAGGGGTGCGGTCCCAGCGTACCTGGGGGCCGGGGTCTTTACGCGCCAGGAAGGAGAACCCACAATCGGCGCAGAAATAGGCTTTCTCACCCCCCAGCAAGGGAGAGCCGTGAACGTCCGCCGGGTGCTCCTCGCCGCGACCGCCGTCAGCGCGCTGCTGGCGTCGTCGCCGGCGACGGCTGTGGGGACGTACACCCTGGACGGCAAGCGGACGACGTCGAGGACGTGGTCCGGCACGCTCGACGCGGCCGCCGTCCCGGTCACCGGCACGACCGAGGGCGAGATCGACCCGGTCCTCGAGGACTGCACCGAGCAGAGCTGCAGCGTGCGCAACCTCCGGCTCACACTCCCCAAGGGCAGGACCAAGGGCGAGTTCGTCGTCAGCGGCGTCTTCGACGCGTCGATGGCCGGCGCGCTCGTGCTGTACACCAGCAAGGGCGACTTCTACCGCAGCCACGACATCGTGGGGTGCTGCCCGCTTCCGGACAGCGAAACCTTCACCAAGTACCACCTGAGCTTCCGGGTCAACCAGCTTCCGATGGGCCGTTACACGTTCGCGGTCGTCAACCGCGGGGGTACGGGGACGTTCAAGGCCACCATCACGTGGACGGCGCTCCCGCCGGAGCGCAAGAAGCCCTCCTAGGGGTATCCCGCCTCGCGCAGCCCCGCGAGTGCCTTCTCGTCGCCCTCGGCCACGATCCGCTTCGCGTCCGTGCACCCGCGGAACGCCTCGCTCGACGGCGTCAGCGCGCACGCAGCCAGCTCGACCTTCCGCGCCGTCAGCTCGTCCTCGGCGGTGACGTCGACGCTGCCCGCGTGCCACAGCTCGTGCGCCAGCTCCGGCAGCAGGAACCCCTTGAACTGCCCCCCGCCGCGGATGAACGCGTCGTTGAGCAGGATGCGCGGCGGCGTGCCCGGCAGCGTCGTGGTCAGCTCGCCGGTGCGCCCGAAGTTGGCGAACGACACCACCGCGCCCTGCTCCGCGAGGCGCTTCATACGCTCGGCCAGCTCGACGCCGTACGTGTCCACCGCGGCGACCCGCCGGCAGAGCCCGCGCAGTGCCTCGGCGAGCAGGTCGCCGGTCTCCGCGCCGCCCTGCACCTTGAGGCCGCTGATCGCGCCGCACTCGACGTCGCGCACCGGCGCGTCCGGCAGGACGACCCGGCCCACGTGGTGCGACTGCTCGCCGGCCATGGGGGGCGATCGGCGTTCGTAGAGGGGCTGCTCCTCGAACGACGCCATCGTGACGATCGCGACGATGCCGACGGCGACGAACCCGGTGAGCACCACGCCGATGCCGGCCCAGAACCACAGCGGGAGCCGGGGCCACGGGCGCTTGACGGGTGGGCGACGCCCCTGGCCGACCTGCGGCACAGGGGTCTGCGTCATTCCTCTACTCGGACGGTGAAGTCCTCGATGACGGGGTTGGCGAGCAGCTTCTCCGCCATCGTGCGGACGTCGGCGAGCCGCTGCTCGTCGACCTCGCCCGACAGGTCGATCTCGAAGTGCTTCCCGACGCGGACCCCCTCGACGCCGGTGAAGCCGAGCGAAGGCAGGGCGTTGGCGACGGCCTGGCCCTGCGGGTCGAGGATCTCGGGCTTGAGCGTGACGTCGACGACGACGCGCGGCACGGCGGGCTCCGTTCGGTTGGCGGTGCGCCCAACCCTACCTACGTGCGCGGCTTGCGCGAGACGAGGCGGACGTCGTACTCCTCGTGGTAGTCGATCGTCCCGAACTCCGTGCGCACCGTCGCGTCCACGCGCCCCGTCTTGCGGATCATGTACGGCCCGTCGAGCGCCAGCCAGTAGTCGCTCGGGTTGGTGCCCGTGGAGCTGCCGGACAGCGTCGTGTCGAAGCGCACGTGCAGCGCGCGGACCGTGCCGTCGCCGGCGGAGACGCGTTCGATCCCGACGATGCGCGCCTCGGTGTGCGTCTTCGCGCGCTCCGACACGCAGTCGAACTCCCACGTGTACCCCGCCGCGGTCGAGGGCGGACGGAGCCACGAGTCGCCCGAGCACTGGTACGTCATCCGCTCGGAGATCCCGTAGAACGTGTGCATCGTGTCGTACGTCCTGATCTTGCTGGTCCTGCCGTCCCCGCAGTCGGTGACGTCGTCCCAGCGGCCCTCGACCGGCTCCCAGCGCAGGCTCGACCCGCAGCCCGAACGCCGGATCGTCCACGTGGTCTCCGACGGGTAGTCGTGCCGCGACGTGGTCGGGCCGGCGTCGCCGGTCTCGTGGCCGGTGGTGGCGTAGACGTACACGCCCTCGGGCGCGGCGGTGAGGCTCGGCCCCGCGGTCCCCGGCTTGGGCGCTGTGGTGCCGCCTGGCCGGGCCGTCGCGGTGGGCGCGCCGCTCGTCCCCGGCTTGGCCGGAGCGCTGCTGCCGCGGACGGCGGTGCCGGTCGCGGACGGCGTGGGCGCCGGACTCGTCGGCGACCCCGGTGACGGCGTCGCGCTCTGCCCCTCGCGGAAGCGGGCCACGGCGTCGTCGACGCTCACCGGCTTGGCGTCGGAGAGCGCGCGCAGGCCGAGCGCGCCGCAGCCGCCGACGAGGGTCAGGACGACCGCGCCGGCGTGCAGGCGGCGCCACCGTGTCACAAGGTCATGCTTCGCCGTTTCGTGGCGACGTACCCCTGTGATCTACGTCACATGGAGGGCGTGTCTCACGACCCGTCGATCTGCCGTGCGACGCCCGGTACGGTACCTCGCGGCGTTGCCTCCTCCGCCTTGCGATGCCCCATCCCGGACGCCGCTCGCGACGATCACGGGTGGTGAGACGCGCCCTACGCGTTGCGCAGGTAGTCGTCGAACGACGCGCCGGTGAGCCGCTCGTACGCCTCGACGTACTTCGCGCGCGTCTTCTCGACGACCTCGGCGGGCAGCGCGGGCGGCTCGCTGTTCTTGTCCCAGCCCGAGCCGACGAGCCAGTCGCGGACGTACTGCTTGTCGTACGACGGCTGCGCCTTGCCGGGCTCGTACGTGTCCGCGGGCCAGAACCGCGACGAGTCCGGCGTCAGCACCTCGTCGCCGAGGGTCAGGACGCCGTTCTCGTCGTGGCCGAACTCGAACTTGGTGTCGGCGAGGATGACGCCGCGCTCGCCGGCGTGGACGGAGGCGCGTTCGAAGATGCCGATGGTGAGCCGCTTGAGCTCGTCGGTGAGCTCGCGGCCGACGGTGGCGGCGACGGCCTCCTCGGAGATGTTCTCGTCGTGCAGCCCGACCTCGGCCTTGGTGGCCGGCGTGAAGATCGGCGCGGGCAGCTTCGAGCCGTCCACGAGGCCGGCGGGCAGCGCGATGCCGCAGACCTCGCCGGTGGCGTTGTAGTCCTTGAGGCCGGAGCCGGTGAGGTAGCCGCGCGCGACGCACTCGACGGGCACCATGGCGAGCCGCTTGCAGAGCATCGAACGCCCGCGCAGCTGCTCGGTGTACGGCTTCAGCTCGGCTGGGTACTCGTCCACCTTCGTCGTGATGACGTGGCTCGGCACGATCTCCGCGAGCAGGTCGAACCAGAACAGGCTCAGCGCCGTCAGCACCGCGCCCTTGTCGGGGATCTCGGTGGGGAGGACGTAGTCGAACGCGCTGATCCGGTCGGAGGCGACGAGCAGGATCGCGTCGTCGCCCACCGCGAACAGCTCGCGGACCTTGCCGGACCCGACGTGCGTGAGACCGGCGAACTCTTCGGCGGCGAGGGGCATGGGGCTCCTTTATCGGACGATGCTGGTGACGAGGTCGCGCTGCTTGCGGAGGAACGGGAAGTACACGGCGCCGACCATCTGCTTGCCGCCGAACGCGTGGACCTGGCGCTGCGTCAGGTCGACGAGGCCCGGCGTGCAGACGCCGCCGAACCACTCGACCGGCGGCTTGGTGCCCTGGGCGACCCCGGCGGCGCCGGGCTCCACGGTGGTGGCGGCGAGGACGGGGACGGCGCCGAAGCCGGACTGGAGGCCGTTCGGCAGGCCGCCCGGGAAGCCGCGCGCGACCTGCGTCGCCTCGTTGACGAAGTCGAGCCACCCCTGGAGCGTCACCTCCGGCACCGCGCAGACTACGACGCTGGTCTTGAGCTGCGTGAGCATCCACTGGACGCGGAACGGCTTGCGCCGCCCGACGATCGCGGGCACGCCGCGCAGGCTGATGCGCTCCACGGCGTACTTGTTCGCGGCGAGGCGGCGTTCGGCCTCGGCCAGGAACTCCTCGGGGGTCACGGGCGCCAGTCTCTCATCTACGCGGGCGCCCACGCGGCGGCCTGCACGCCCTCGGCGAAGACGTCGCCGCCGATCTGGAGCTGGTCGTCCCTGGTGATCACGGCGAGCCTCTCGTCCGGCCCGCTCGCCGCCCACCGCGCGTCGGCCGCGACGTGCCTCCACCCGTCGTCGACGAGCGCGTACGCCTCGCTCGCGACGTCCTCGCCCTGGGGACCGAGGTAGGCGAGGGTGGCGACGATCCGGCCGTCCGCGCCGGTCACGATGGAGAGCACGGCCGGCTCGGCGCGGCGGCGTACCGGCGACTCGATGGGCAGCTCGCGCTTCGCGGCGAGGTCACGGACGACGACCCACTCCCTGGTGCGGTCCCGGTTGATGCGGTCGCCCGCGCTGTGCACGACCCGGCGCCCGTCGGTGGTGACGGCCGCGTGGTGGACCGGGTAGTCGCGCGGGTTGGCGAAGAACGGCGTCGCGCGGCCGTCCGTGGTGAGCTCGTACACGGTCGACGGGCCGCCCGCGAACGCCGCGCCGGGCTTCGGCTCCTCCACGAGGACCGGGCCCCTCGCCGTGAGCAGCGCGCCGGCGCGCAGCCGGAGCGGGACGACGCGGGGCTTGCCGCCGGCGAGCATCTTCGCCGGGTCGGCGACGACCAGCATGGAGCGCTTCCCCGCCGGGCGGTACGTCGTGACGAAACCGGTCTCGGTGCCCAGAAGCCCCTCCGTCGAGAGGTTCGGCTCCTCCCAGGTCGCGGTACGCGAGGTCGCCGGCTCGTGGACGACGAGCGCGGACCCGCCGCCCGGCGCCTGCTGGAACCAGCCGACGTACCTGCCGTCGCCGGTCCACGCGATCGAGTCGGCCTCGGGCGCCTGGCCGGCGAGCGTCCGCACCGTGCCGTCGGGCAGCGCGAGCCGGACCTGGCGGGCCGTCGTGAAACCGAGCGTCCCGCCGATCGGCTCGCGCGTGGCCGAGGCCGTGGGGGTCGGCGCCGACGTGGGCTCGGGTTCGCCGTCGTTCGTGCACGCGACGGCGGCCACCAGGACCAGGGCCGCCGCGAGCGTCCGCATCAGGCCAGCGACGCCAGCCGGTCGAACACCGGGCCGAGGCGCGAGAGGTAGCGGTCGGGGCGGCAGACCTCGTCGAGGCGTTCGTCGGTGAGGGCGTCGGCCTCGGGGTGCTTGCGCAGCGTCTCGCGGAACGGCACCCCGCTCTGCCACGTCTCCATCGCCGCGGCCTGCGTGACGGCGTACGCGTCCTCGCGGGAGAGGCCTGCCTCCACCAGCTCCAGCAGGACGGCGCTCGTGTAGATGAGGCCGCCGGTCGCGTCGAGGTTGGCGCGCATCCGCTCGGCGTCGACGGTGAGGCCGGTGACGAGCTTGGTCGTGAGGTGCAGCAGGTAGTCGGTGCCGATCGCGGCGTCGGGGAGCGCGATCCGCTCGACGGAGGAGTGGCTGATGTCGCGCTCGTGCCAGAGCGGGATGCCCTCCATGACGGGGACGACCTGCGCGCGGACGACGCGGGCCAGACCGCAGATGCGTTCGCAGAGGATCGGGTTGCGCTTGTGCGGCATCGCGGAGGAGCCCTTCTGGCCCTTCCTGAACGGCTCCTCGAGCTCGCGTACCTCGGTGCGCTGGCCGTGGCGTACCTCCAGCGCGACGGCCTCGCAGACCGTCGCCATGACGCCGAGCGCGGAGACCCACTCGCTGATGCCGTCGCGGATCACGACCTGCGTCGCGGCGTCGGCGGGGGTCAGGCCGAGCTGCGCGGCGACGTGGCGCTCGACGTCGTCGTCGATGTTGGAGTACGTCCCCACCGCGCCGCTGATCTTGGCGATAGCGACGGCCTCGCGGGCGCGCCGGAGCCGGTCGCGGCTGCGGGCCATGGCGAACGCGAAGTTCGCGACCGTGTGGCCGAACGTGTCGGGCTCGGCGTGGACACCGTGCGTACGGCCGACCTTGACCGTGTCACGGTGCGCGAGATCCAGGCCGCGGAGGTGGCCGACGAGGGCGTCGGCCTTGGCCAGCAGGATGTCGGTGGCGTCGGTGAGCTGCAGCGCCAGCGCGGTGTCGAGCAGGTCGCTGCTCGTCATGCCGAAGTGGACGTACGCCGCCGCCTCGCGCGGTGTCGTGTTGTCCGCCCAGGCCGACAGGAACGCGATGACGTCGTGCTGCGTCACCTGCTCGATCTCGTCGACCGCCTCGGGGGTGGGCGGCGGCGCGTTCTTGACAGGCTCGACGCAGTCGGCGGGGACGACGCCCGCCGCGGCGTGGGCTTCCAGGACGAGGGTCTCGACCTGGCACCAGAGCTCGTACTTGTGGGCCTCGGACCAGACCCGGCCCATCTCGGGGAGGGTGTACCGCCCGATCATCGAGAGAGGGAGGCGGTGGCGGCGCTCTCGAAGTCGTCCTTGAACTTCCAGAGCTTGGCGCGCAGGTCCGGGTCGTTGGTGGCGAGGATCTGCACGGCGAGGACGGCGGCGTTCTTCGCGGCGTCCAGGCCGACGCAGGCGACCGGCACGCCCGGCGGCATCTGGCTGATGGCGAGCAGCGCGTCGAGCCCGTCGAGCGCGCCGCCCTTGATCGGGACGCCGATGACCGGCAGGACCGTGTGCGCCGCAACGACGCCCGGCAGCGCGGCGCTCATGCCGGCGCCGGCGATGACGACCTCGTAGCCGCGCGGCTCGAGCTCGGCCATCCAGTCGGCGAGCGCGCGCGGGGCGCGGTGCGCGGAGATGGAGCACTCGTCGTACGCGATGCCGAAGCGTTCCAGCATCGCTCCGGCCTGGTTCATCACGTTGGCGTCGCTCAGCGAGCCGTAGACGATGGCGACCTTCGGGCTCTCGTCGGGCACGTCGTTCTCTCCCCTGGATGTTCGCGGGCGCGGTGGGGTCATTCTCTCGCACCGTCGGCGTGGCGCCTAACCGGCGGCTGTCGCCGCGATGTCCGTGCGCCACTGGGCGCCGGGGAAGGAGATCCGGCCGACGGCCTCGTACGCCTTCGTTCTTGCGGTGTTCAGGTCGGAGCCCGTGGCCGTGACCGAGAGGACCCGGCCGCCGTTCGTGAGGACCTTGCCGTCCTCGAGGCGGGTGCCGGCGTGGAGGACGTCTGCTGCCTTGGCGGCTTCGGTCAGCCCGTCGATCGGCTGGCCCGTGGTGGGCTTGCCCGGGTAGCCGAGCGCGGCCATGACGACCGTGACGGCTGCCTGGTCGTCCCAGTCCAGGGTGGTGCCTGCGAGGCTGCCGGTGGCGGCCTGGTGGAGCAGCTGCGCCAGCGGGGTCTTCAGGCGGGCGAGGACGACCTGCGTCTCGGGGTCGCCGAAGCGGGCGTTGAACTCGATGACCTTCGGGCCGTTCTTCGTGATCGCGAGACCGGCGTAGAGCAGGCCCTGGAACGGCGTTCCCCTGCGGCGCATCTCGTCGATCGTCGGCTGGAGGACCGTTCTCGTGACCTCGTCGGTCAGGCCGGGGTCGGCCCAGGGGAGCGGCGAGTAGGCGCCCATGCCGCCGGTATTCGGGCCGGTGTCGCCGTCGCCGATGCGCTTGAAGTCCTGCGCGGGCTGCAGCGGCAGCACCGTCGTGCCATCCGTGATACCGAACAGGCTCACCTCGGGGCCGTCCAGGTACTCCTCGATCACGACCCGCTTGCCGCGGGCGTGCTCGGCGGCGGCGGCGCGGTCCGTGGTGACGACGACGCCCTTGCCGCCGGCCAGGCCGTCGTCCTTGACGACGTACGGCGGCTCGTACTCGTCCAGCGCGGCCTCCACCTCGTCGCCGGTCTCGCAGACGGCGTAGCCCGCCGTCGGGACGCCGGCGCGCGCCATGACGTCCTTGGCGAACGCCTTGCTGCCCTCCAGCTGGGCCGCCTCGGCGGAGGGGCCGAAGCAGGCGCGGCCGCGGGCGCGTACGGCATCCGCGACGCCGGCGACCAGCGGCGCCTCGGGGCCGATGACCGTGAGGTCGGCGTCCACGGCGTCGGCGAGGTCGGCGACGGCGTCGCCGTCGAGGGGATCGACGTGGCGGGTCTCGGCGACCTGCGCGGTGCCGGCGTTGCCTGGGGCGCAGACGAGGTGGCGTACCGCGGGGTCGCGGCGCAGGGCGAGGCAGAGGGCGTGCTCGCGGGCGCCGTTGCCGATGACAAGAACTCTCACGGGCGGCATCCTGCCATCGCCCACGTCCGGGCATTCCCTACCGAACGGAGCCAGCCATGGTCAGACGCCTGCTCGCTGTCGGCGCCCTGCTGTCCGCGGTGTTCCTCGGCGGCGCCGCGCACGCCGAGTGCGTGGCCCCCGAGGCCTGCTACCGCAACGTCGTGCTCTACCAGGACTGCGTCCCGCGGCCGGAAGGCGGCTGCACGCCCGTCACCGTCGAGGCGCCCCTGTGCTGGGGCGGCTCGATGTGGACAACGGTCTTCTGCTAGACGCGGCCCCACCCCCGGGTGCCGTTTCGGCCGGCACTCGCAACGGACGTCCGCGAGCGGCGCCGGCTTCGGCACCGGCGCCGTTCGCCGTCTCTAGACTCGGGAGCGGAGGTGGCGCCGCGTGGCGGACGAGGGATACCAGCCGTTCCCCGACATCTCGGCGTGGACAGCGGTGCCGTTCGACCCGACGACGTACGACCAGTACGCCGCGCTCCTCGAACAGGCTCGCGCCGAGGCGACCGAGGAGGCGCGCGAGCACGCCGTGAAGACGGCGATGCGGTACGCGGGCACCGACACCGGAGCCATCGAAGGGCTCTACACGACCGATCGTGGCTTCACCCGCACCGTCGCCATCGAGGCCGCGGGCTGGGAGGCGGCGGCGAACGAGCGAGGCCCCAACGCCGCGGCGATCATCAAGGACCAGATCGAGGCGTACGAGTGGGTGCTCGACCTCGTGGCCGAGTCGCGGCCGGTCACCGAGCACGTGATTCGCGAGCTCCACGTGATGCTCTGCCGCAGCCAGGACACGTACGTCGTACACACCGAGGTGGGGCCGCAGGAGCAGCCGCTACCGAAGGGGCAGTACAAGACGCTGCCCAACAACCCGACCAGTCTCGCGACGGGTCAGATCCACCACTACGCGCCGCCGGACATGGTCGCGCCGGAGATGGCGCGGCTCGTGGCGTCGCTGTCGTCGGAGTCGTATCTCGCCGCTCATCCGGTGGTGCAGGCGGCGTACCTGCATTACTCGTTCGTGGCGATCCACCCGTTCGCCGACGGGAACGGCCGCGTCTCCCGCGCGCTCGCGTCGGTTCCGCTGTACCGCGCGCTGCGCGTGCCGTTCATGCTGCTGCGCGAGGACCGCGACGAGTACCTCGACTGCCTAGCGGCCGCCGACTCCGGTGACCTACGCAGGTTCGTCTCGTTCGTTGTCGAGCGCGTCATCGAGACCGTGGATCTTGCTGTCCTCACGGTCCGAGCCGGCGCGCAGGCTGACCAGGCAGGGTCGTTGGCGCGACTCAGGGACCTCGTCACGGGTGTTGGCGGGCTCAGCCACGACCAGCTTGATGCCGTGGCGAACCGCCTGCTCGACGCAGTTCACTCAGAAGTGTCCGAGCAGGTAGCCGCGCTGTCGCTACCGGTGGGTGTGTCGCTCACGGTGGACGTCCGTCAAGGACGGTTCGATGCGCCGGGCTACCGGTCGTCTGTTGCGGATCCCCGCATCGTTCAGATCAACGCGGAGTCGCATCCGCCCGCGGGCGCGCGGCGGGCGATCCGCATCGTCACGCTGATCGCCACGGACGACGACTGCCCCGCATTCCTCGTCGCCGGGATGGGTCGCCGAGCTGAGTTCGCCGTACGCGACGTCGAGCCGACGCTACGTACAGTGGCGCGCGTCAAGATCAGCGCCCTCGTCACTGAGATCATCGCCGCGGCGCTGGAGGCGCTCACCGAGGCAGCGGAGGACACGCTCCGGAAGAGCGGGTACCTCGGTTAGACCAAGTCCCTGACGACCACCGTCTGCGTACGGCCGGGGCCGACGCCGATGGCGCTGATGGGCGCGCCGGACATCTCCTCCAGCGCCTTGACGTACGCCTGAGCGTTCTTCGGCAGGTCCTCGAACGTCGTTGCGCCGGTGATGTCGTCGTCCCAGCCGGGGAGCTCTTCGTACACCGGCTCGGCGTGGTGGAAGTCCGACTGCGACACCGGCATCTCGTCGAAGACCGTGCCGCCGACGCGGTAGCCGACGCAGACGGGGATGCGCTCGATGCCGGAGAGCACGTCGAGCTTGGTGAGGAAGAAGTCGGTGAGGCCGTTGATGCGCGCGGCGTAGCGGGCGATGACGGCGTCGAACCACCCGCACCGACGTGGCCGCCCCGTGGTGGTGCCGAACTCGCCGCCGTTCTCGCGCAGCAGCGTGCCCCACTCGTCGTTCAGCTCGGTCGGGAACGGCCCCTCGCCGACCCGCGTCGTGTACGCCTTGAGCACGCCGATCGCGCGCGTGAGGTGCCGCGGCGCGATGCCGGAGCCGGTGCAGGCGCCGCCGGTGGTCGGGTTGGACGACGTGACGAACGGATACGTCCCGTGGTCGACGTCGAGCATGGTGGCCTGGCCGCCTTCGAGCAGGACGTTCTTGCCGTCGAGCAGCGCGTGGTGCAGCAGCAGGGCGGTGTCGGCGACGAGCGGCTGGAGGCGGTCGGCGTACGTCAGCAGCTCGTCCACGACCGCGTCGGTCTCGATGGCCTTGCGGTTGTAGACCTTGGTGAGCAGCTGGTTCTTGGCCTTGAGCGCGCCGTCGACCTTCTGCCGCAGGATCTTCTCGTCGAACAGGTCCTGCACCCGCACCCCGACGCGGGACATCTTGTCGGCGTACGCGGGCCCGATCCCGCGGCCGGTGGTGCCGAGCTTGGCGTTGCCGAGGAACCTCTCGACCACCTTGTCCATGGTGCGGTGGTACGGCGTGATGACGTGCGCGTTGGCGCTGATGAGCAGCCGCGAGGTGTCGACGCCGCGCGCGTCCAGCAGGTCGATCTCCTCGAAGAGGACGCCGAGGTCGACGACGACGCCGTTGCCGATGACCGGCACGAGCGTCGGCGTGAGGATGCCGGTGGGGAGCAGGTGCAGCGCGTACTTCTCGCTGCCGATGACGACGGTGTGGCCGGCGTTGTTGCCGCCGTTGTAGCGGACGACGTAGTCGAGCCGGTCACCGAGCAGGTCGGTGGCCTTGCCCTTCCCCTCGTCTCCCCACTGTGCCCCGACGATGACGACGGCGGGCATACGCGCTCCTCCGGACAAAACGAAAGACCCCGGCAAGTGCCGAGGCCTCTTGCGGAGAGATGTTACCGGACGCCGTACGCTCCTCGCCATGCCCAAGCTGCCCGGCCTGTCCGACGTCGTCGACCTGCTCAACACGCAGACCCAGGCGCTGCTCGCCGTCCCCGACGCGGTCCGCGCGGTCGTGGAGCTGGCGATCGACGCGCAGCGCGTCGTACGTCGCCTCGACAGCCTTCTCGACGACCTGGAGCAGCCACTGCGGGAGCTCGCGCCTGGACTGGAGAAGCTGGCCCGCACGCTGGAGGGCGACGAGATCCAGTCGATCGTCGTCGGCGTCAACGACACCCAGAAGCAGGTCGCCGCGATCGCGGCCACCACCGGCCGGATCATGAGCGTCATCGACGACGTGGGAACGCGGATGTCGTCGTTCCCCGGGGCGCCGCTGCTGTCCGGGCGCCGGCGCGCGCGACCCGCGGCGGACTAGGTCCGGAGCGCCGCCGCGGCCGCCGGGTCGCAGTCGCGGAGGAACGTCGCGCACCGTTCCGCCTCGTCGTTCTCCCCGATGGCGCCGGCCGCCCTGCCGAGCGCGTGGAGGGCGCGGAGGAAGCCGCGGTTGGGTTCGTGGCTCCACGGCACGGGGCCGTGGCCCTTCCAGCCGTTGCGCCGCAGCGCGTCGAGGCCGCGGTGGTAGCCGACGCGGGCGTAGGCGTACGACGCGACGGCCTCCCCGCTCTCGTACGCCGCGTCCGCCAGCGCCGCCCACGCCGCGAGGTGCGTCGGGTGCGCCGCCGCGACGGTCTTCGGATCGTCGCCGCGGGCGAGCGCGTCGTCGGCGGCGGGGTTGTCGGCGGGCAGCAGGGTCGGCGGCGGGCCGGCGAGCAGGTTGGTCGGGTCCATGGCAGGCATGATGCCCGGATGGACCAGAACGAGCGTTACGTCTCGGTGGGGGACACGAAGCTGTACGTCGTGGAGCGCGGCGAGGGGTTCCCCGTGCTGGTGCTGCACGGCGGCCCCGGGCTCGACCACCACATGTTCGCCGACTACCTCGACCCGCTGACCGACCACTACCGGCTGGTGCTCGTGGACCAGCGGGCGCAGGGGCGTTCCGAATCGTGCCCGCCCGAGACGTGGACGCTGCAGCAGATGGCCGCCGACGTGCAGGCGCTGGGCGCCGCGCTCGGCTACGGCCCGTACGCCGTCCTCGGGCACTCGTACGGCGCGTTCGTCGCCCTGCAGCACGCCGTCGACTTCGCCGGGGAGCCGGCGGGGACGATCGTGTCGAGCGGGCTGCCGTCGGCCCGCTACCTCGACGGGCTGGGCGACCGGCTGGCGGCGTTCGAGCCGGAGGAGCTGCGCGACCAGGTGACGGCGTCGTGGGAGGCCGAGGCGTCGGTGACGTCCGCCGAGGAGGTCGAACGCCTCCTCGCGGACCAGGCGCCGTGGCACTTCGCCGACCCGCGCGACCCGCGCATCGCCGACTACAACGCCCGCACCGCCGGGCTCGCCGGGTCGCCGGACGTGCTGCGGCACTTCGCGACGGCGTCGTACGGCGGCATCGAGGTCGAGGCCGCTCTGGGCTCGGTCGAGCACCCGGTGCTGGTTCTGGCCGGTCGGCACGACCGTACGTGCCCCCCGGAGGCCGCCGAGGCGATCGCGGAGGGGGTGCCGGGGGCGGAGCTGGTGGTGTTCGAGCGGAGCGGGCACATGACGTTCGTCGAGGAGCAGGACCGCTACCTCGAGGTCGTGCGCGACTTCCTGGACCGCGTCCGCCGCTAAATGATCAGAGGTGCGGGTGCGGGTGCGGGTGCGACGGGGGCGGGGTGCGGGCCGACGGGGGGCCGGGGGACGGTCAGAGGGCGGCGGTGAGCTGGCGGAGGAGCCAGGGGCGCAGCATGCGCGCGCCGGCGCCGCTGATGTGGACGCCGTCGTAGCGGACGAGGGTGCCGTTGATGTGCCGCGTGAACGTCCCCTCCGGCGCGAGCGCCGCCCCGAGCTCCACAACGGCGACGCCGCGTCTCGCCGCGACGTCGCGGAGCAGGGCGTTGAAGCGGTCGACGCGGGCGGGGTCGTCCTCGGGGAAGCGGCCGCCGTCGGGGCGTTCGCCGCGGAGGTAGTACGGCGCCGTGACCAGCGCGACCTTGGTGCCGCCGGCGGAGACCACGTCGACGGCGCGGTCGAGCTGGGCGGTGACGTACGCGTCGAACGCCGCGTCCCCCAGCCGCCGCCACTCCCCGTCGAGGCGGCGGTCCATGACCTCCCACCGGCCGACGAGCACCGCGACGAGGTCCGGCTGGTGCCGTGCCACGGCCGCGCCCCAGGTCTGCGGCCACTGGACGCAGTGCGGCGGGTCGTCGTACTGGCCGCCGAAGTAGCGGTACCCGCCGGTGACGAGGCCGCAGCCGAGGGCGGAGGCGTTGACGACGTCGAACCCGTCGCCGTCGGGCAGCCCGGCCGCGAGCGTCTGCGCCACCGAGTCGCCGAGGACCAGCACCCGCGTCGGCCCGCCGGCGGCCCGGGTGGGCGCGGGTGTCGTCGGCGCGGTCGTCGTGGGCGCCCGGGCGGGGCGCCGCGCGGCCGTGGGTGACGCCGTGGGTAGCGGGTCAGCCGCCGCGGATGGCGGGCCCGGCGGCGTGCCGGGCGACAGCGCGAGGAACGCCGCCAGCGCGAACGCCGTGCCGCCCGCCAGCGCCACCCGCCGTACGTGCAGCGGCGGCAGCCGGGGCGACCAGGTGCGGGCGGGGACCTCGACGGCGTACCAGGAGACGGCGGTGCAGGCGGCGGTCGCCGCGAACCGCAGCGCGAGGAGCCAGAAGCCGCTCAGGCCGGTGCGCGCGCCGGTGAGCAGCAGGAACACCGGCCAGTGCCAGAGGTAGACGCCATACGACACGATGCCGACCGCGCGCAGGGGGCGTACGGACAGCGCGCGGGCCAGCGGCCCGGACGGCAGCAGCACGACCGAGGCGATGACGGCCGCGGTGGCGACGGCCGCTAGCAGGAAGCCGCCGCCGTAGAGGTCGTCGGAGGTGCCGGACGCGGTGTGCCAGACCCACAGCGTCAGCCCCACGCCCGCGAGGCCCGACCAGCCGATCGCGCGGGGCACCGCTGCGCGCGCGAGCACGACGGCCAGCGCGGCGCCGACGAGGAGGGCCTGGATGCGGGTGTCGGTGCCGTAGTAGGCCCGCGCGGGGTCGCCGCCGGGCCGGAACGACGCCGCCATCGCCGCCGCCGACACGAGCGCCCCCACGCCTGCAGCCGCGAGCACGGGCCCGCGCGCGCGGCGGCAGACGCAGACCACGAGGAGCGGCCAGACGACGTAGAACTGCGCCTCCACGGCCAGCGACCACGTGTGCTTGAACGCCGACGGATCGGCGAACGACGCGAAGTAGCCGCCGCCGGTGGCGTACGACCGCCAGTTGGAGAGGTAGGTCAAGGCGCCCAGCGCGTCGCGGGGTGCGGCGTTGAGCACGGAGCCGAGACACAGGACGACGAGCACGAGCAAGGCGAGGGCAGGCAGCAGCCGCCGCACGCGCCGGGACCAGAAGGTCCGGAGCGGCACGCCCGCGAGGAGCAACCCAGTGATGAGGTACCCCGACAGCACGAAGAACGCGTCCACCCCGAGGAAGCCGCCGGGCAGCCACGAGACGCCGCCGTGGAACAGCAGCACGGCGAGCACGGCCACGCCGCGCACGCCGTCCAGGGCGGGGACGTACGGCAGTCCCCCGGTCCGCTCCATAGGGAGGGACGTTAGGGGCGGGGTGTGACAGTTTTCCGGCGGCGCGCCGTAACGAGGGGGCGGAGGCGGTGCGCGTCGTCGAAGACGGTCCGCGACGCGAGCCGCGCGGCGACCAGCCCGGAGATCGCGGCGGCGCCGAGCCACATGTACTGCACGACGATCTGGTAGCGGATCGCGGTAAGCGGCGAGACGCCCGCGATGATGAGGCCGGTCATGGTGCCGGGCAGCGCGATGAGCCCGACGACCTTGGTCTGGTCGATGGCCGGCGCGAGCGACGCGCGCAGCGCGAGGCGCCGGTGCGGCGCGAACGCCGCCGTCCCCGGCAGCCCGAGCGCCAGCCGCGCCTCGACGAGCGGCCGCGACGACGCGACCTCGTCGGCGACGCGTTGCAGCACGATCGAGCAGCCCTGCATGGCTGCGCTGACGACCATGCCGCCGACGGGGACGACGACGCGCGGCTCGGCGGCGAGGACGCCCGCGCCGACGACGAGGCCGAGCGTGCAGGCGACGCCGACGGCGATGCCGACGGTGGCGGCGCGTACGCCCCCGGGCAGGCCGCGGGCGCGCCGCCCCGCCGTACGACCCGCGAGCAGCACCATCCCGCCGACCCAGCCGAGCGAGCCCGGGATGCCCGCGCGCTCGAAGAGGAACACCAGCACGAAGCCGACGACGACGAGCTGGACGACGGCGCGGACGGCGGCCTCGACCACGTCGCGACCGAGGCCGAGGCGTTCGCGCACGATGACCGCGCCAGTGGCCGCGACGAGCAACGACGCCAGCGCGACGCCCCACCACTGCGGGACGGGGACGTCGTTCACGCGACGCCGTTCAGGTACGCCGCCGCGGCCGGGTCGGCGAGCACCTCGACGGCGGGTCCGGCGGCGACCACCCGGCCCTCCAGCACGACGACGAGGTCGTCGGCGACGCGGCGGGCCTGGGCGAGGTCGTGCGAGACCATGACGACGGTGAGGCCCTCGTCGACGAGCGACCGTACGACGCCCTCCACGACCTGCGCCGCGAACGGGTCCAGCGCGCTCGTCGCCTCGTCCAGCAGCAGCACCTCGGGCCCGACCGCGAGCGCGCGGGCGAGGCAGACCCGCTGAGCCTCGCCGCCGGAGAGCTCGTCGGTGTCGCGGTGGAGGAACGTCTCCGCGAGACCCACCCGCGCCAGCAGCGCGAGCGCCTCGGGCTCGGACAGCGCGGGCGCGCCGGTCCGCAGGTTGTCGATGACCGACCCTGGGAACGGCGTCGGCCGCTGCATGAGCAGGCCGACACGGCGGCGGAGCGCGAGGACGTCGTACTCCGGCAACGGCTTGCCGTGCAGCAGGACCCGGCCGCCGCTCGGCTCCTCCATGCGGTTGAGCAGGCGCAGCAGCGTCGACTTGCCGGAGCCGGAAGGCCCCACGACGACGGTCGCGCGGGCGGGCGCGATCGCGAACGACACGTCCGCCAGCGGGTGTACGTGGTCGTCCCCCTCGCCGCGCGTGACGACGACGTCGTCGAGGAGGAAGGGCACGGCGTAGACGATAGGCCGGTGATCTCTCCCGAGGACCTCGCCGCGATGCAGGCGATCGCGAGCGCGCGGTGGCGGACGCACGGCCCGTACGTCGAGCAGCACGTCGGCGACATCGCCTGGGGGGCCAACCCGTCGCTCGGCAAGGAGCTGGTCCGCGCGCTTCTGGTGGAGGGTGCGTACGCCTTCCGCGACGACGACGTCTGGCACCTCGGCGGTCGTGACGACGCCATGCCGGAGCTCGTCGCGCGGGCGGCCGAGGCGGGCGCGAGCGTCTACGCGCTGGAGTCCGAGGGGCCGAAGGTCGCCGCACTGAGGGACGCGGGCTTCACGGAGGCGGGGGACTGGCTGTGGCACTGCGTACGGGACCTCGACGACCTGCCGCCGTTCCCCAGCGGGGTCGTCTCCGGAGAACAAGACCCCGACCGGCGGGTCGCGCTGCACCGCGCGGCGTGGACGAGCTCGCGGTTCACGCGGGAGACGTACGACGCCGTCCGTGCGACGCCGCCGTACCGCGGCGACCTCGACGTCGTGGTCGGGTGGAGGGCGTACGCGCTGGCCTGGTACGACGCCGGCTCGGCCAGCGGCGAGCTCGAGCCCGTGGGCACGGACAGGGAGCATCGAAGGCAGGGGTACGGCGCCCAGGCCTGCGTCGCGGCGCTCCACCGGCTGCGCGAGGCGGGCGCGACGACAGCCGTCGTGTACGCCGTCAGCGACCCCGCCAACCAGGGCCCGCGGCACCTCTACGAGTCGGTCGGCTTCCGCGTCGCGGACCGGCATGTGAGGTATCTGCCGCCGACACGGCAGAATGCGGCCCCATGAGCTTCGTGGTGGCGACGGACGACGGCCTGTACTACGTGGACGACGAGGGCGCCTCGCGCCAGCTCGTCGAGGGCGGGTTCCGGCACGTGGTGGCGGCGGACGACGGCGCGGTCGCGCTCGCGGCCGACGGGACGTTGTGGAACGTCGACGACGACGGGGCCGCGGAGTTCGAGACGCTGCCGCCGACGCGCGGCGCGATCACCTGCGTCCTCGTCAACGGCGACGACGTCTGGGCCGGCACCGCGGGCGCCAACCTGTGGCTGGTGCGCGGCGGCGAGCTGATGCCGGTGAAGGCGTTCGACGACGTCGAGGGACGCGACAAGTGGCACACGCCGTGGGGCGGGCCGCCGGACGTACGGTCGCTCGACGTCGACGAGGACGACGCGCTGTTCGCGTCGGTGCACGTGGGCGGCATCGTGCGGTCGTTCGACGCGGGCGACACGTGGCTGCCGTCCGGCGAGATCGAGTGGGACGTGCACCAGGTCGTGACCGTTCCCGACTACGCCTCGACGGTCCTCGCCGCGACGGCGCAGGGCATGGCGCTGTCGACGGACGCCGGCGAGACGTGGGAGGTCGAGTCGCGCGGCATGCCGCACACGTACTGCCGCGCCATCGCCGTCACCGGCGACCACGTCGTGCTGTCGGTGTCGGCCGGGCCCGACGGCGCGGAGGCCGCGCTGTACCGGCGCGCGCTGGAGGACTCGGTGTTCGACCGCGTACGGCTGGGGCTGCCGGAGTACTTCGCCGGCAACGTCGACACGTACTGCCTGTCGGCCTGGGACGAGCAGGTCGTCTGCGCCGCGCCCGGCGGGTCGCTCTACGTCAGCAACGACAACGGCGTCCGCTGGCACGAGCTCGTCAACGGCCTCCCCGAGCCCCGCGCCATCGCGATCCTCTAGCGGGTCCGGCGGACCCCCGGGCGGGGCCGCGTTGTTACCGGTGAGTACGGACTACGGCGCGAGCACGAAGCGGTGACTTTGGCAGTCCGTACCCACCGGTAACGTCCAGCGGGACGGGTCAGACGCGGTCCTCGAGGCGGAAGCGGATCCGTACGGTCGCCTGGTACTCGGACACGGCGTTGTCCTTGACGACCGCGGTCTGGTCGAGGATCTCCATGCCCTCGATGCCGCGCAGCGTCTTGGCGGCCTCGGCGAGCGCGCGGTTGGCGGCGTCGGTCCAGTCGCTCGGGCTGACGCCGACGAGCTCGATGGTCTTGATGACGGCCACGGTGGGTCCCTCTCAGACGTCCGGCGGGGTACTGCCGAACGCTACCGCGCCTGGCCCCACCGCTCGTTCTGTGGAGCCCAGCCGCCGGTCTTGAGCGTGCTGATCTTCACAGAACGGGAGGGAGCCGCCCTGGCTACGAAGCCTGCGCGAGTGCCGCGGCCGCGGAGTCGGCCGCGCGGCGCAACGGCGCCAGCAGCGGGTCGCGGACGTCGGGTGCCAGCTCGGGCACCAGCCGGGCGACCTCCGAGTAGCCGGCGAGCAGCTCGCCCACGGCCTCCCGCAGCACGGTCACGCGTGCGTCCTCTGTCATGGCGTCCCTCCCTGCGCGGGCCGTCCTGCGCGGCGCCGCACACCACAAGTCGGCAGCGGAACGCGCGACGGTACGTCCCGCGCCCGATTTCACTCGGATGCGCGGAACTTCCCGGCAGGCAGCAGGCAGCGGTTACGCCGGACGGGCTATCAGGTCGAACGCACCCGGTGGGCGTGACGTAGGGTCGGGCGGTGCCCGAGGCCATCGAGTTCTTCGACATCAATTCGTTCACGGGCATTGCGCTGTACGTCGTCGTCTGGACGATCGTCTTCGTCGAGTCCGGGCTGCTGATCGGGTTCTTCCTGCCCGGCGACACGCTCCTGGTGGCCGCGGGCATCGTCGCCGCCAGCGGCCGCGCCAACATCGTCGTGCTCTGCGCGGGCATCGTCGTCGCCGCGATCGTCGGGGACAACGTCGGCTACACGATCGGCCGCAGAGCCGGCCGGCCGCTCCTCGCGAAGCGCGACGGCCGCGTGCTCAACCAGCACAACCTCAGACGCGCGACGGCGTTCTACGACCGCTTCGGCAGCATGACGATCGTCGTCGCGCGCGTGGTGCCGATGGTGCGGACGTTCGCGCCGCTCATCGCCGGGTGCACCGAGATGCGCTACCGGACGTTCTTCCTCTGGAACGTCGTCGGCGGCGTCCTCTGGGGCGTCGGCGTGCCCGTGGCGGGCTACGTGCTGGGCGAGCGCGCGGAGTCGTTCGACAAGTACGCGCTCGCCGCCGCCGGCTTCATGACGGTGCTGTCGATCGTCGTCGCCGTCGTGCACTACGTCCGAGCGGGCAAGGCGATCGCGCGCGAGCAGGAAGAGCTGCTCGACGAGGCGCGGTCCTAGCTCACCGACGCGTCGTAGATCCCCTGGATCGCGGTGTCGAGCGTCCGGTTGAAGTCCTCGTCGGACTGCTGCGCGCTGAGCCCCTCGGTGAGCGCGCGCGAGAAGCTCGCGATGACGCCCTTGTTGCGGGACAGGCGCGCGTTGGCCTCCTCGCGCGAGTAGCCGCCGGAGAGCGCGACGACCTTGACGACGCTGGGGTGGTCGACGAGGTCGGCGTAGAAGTTGTCCTCGTCGGGCAGCGTGAGCTTGAACATCACCTGCTGGTCGCCGGACAGGTCTTCGAGGTGGCGGAGGATCGCGGCCTTGAGCTTGGCCTCGGCCTGCGGCTTCTCGGGGCTCTTGATGTCGACCTCGGGCTCGAGGATCGGCACGAGCCCGGCGGCGAGCACCTGGCGGCCGACCTCGAACTGCTGCGCGACGATCGCCTCGATGCCGGCGTCGTTGGCGAGCTTGACGACCGAACGCTCCTTGGTGCCGAACATCCCCTTGGCCGCCGCGCGCGCGAGCAGCGCGTCGAGCTCGGGCATCGGCTTCATGAGCTGGACGCCGTCGGCCTCGTCGGCCAGGCCCTTGTCGATCTTGATGAACGGCACGACCTGCTTGACCGACCAGAGGTACTCGCCGGTGGGCTTCCCCTCGACCTCGCGGTCCATCGTCTGCTCGAACAAGATCGCGCCGAGGACGCGCTCGCCCGTGAACGCGGGGCTCGTGATGATCCGGGTCCGCATCTCGTGGATGCGGTCGAACATCTCGGTCTCGCCGGAGTACTCCGACTCCTCGACCCCGTAGAGCTTCAGTGCCTTCGGCGTGCTGCCGCCGCTCTGGTCGAGCGCGGCGATGAAGCCACGGCCCTCACGCACCTTGTCGAACTGCGCCTTGTCCATGCGCACATCTTGGCAAAGCCGCGCGCAACCTGCGAAACGCCGCCGCTCAGCCCTCGAAGTAGGGGTGCCGCAGCGTCAGCTCGAGCGTCCTGGAGGCGGCCTGGATCTGGAGCTGGTAGCCGGGCGCCTCGTACATCGCGAACCCCGTGGCGTCCTGGATGCCGCTGCCCCCGTCCACCGACCAGCCGTCGCGGACGAGGCGCTGGTGCAGCGCTGCGCGCCGGCTCGCGCCGCCGGAACGGATGCGCACCGCGACCTTCGTGACGTGCTCGCAGCGCAGGTCGTACTCGTCGTCGATCTTCCAGTTGTGCTGGCCCTCCTCGCACTCCGACCTCGGCTCGCCCTCGTCGGCGCTCTGGAGCGCGGTCCCGAGTGCCGCGCGGACCGAGGCCATGAGCTGCTCGGTGCGCTGGACCTGCTCCGGCTCCGCCTTCTCGCGCGCCTCGCGTACGTCGGAGTCGGTCTCGCTCTTCTTCGGCCGGAACGCGTCGTCCCAGCCGCCGGAGAGCGAGGCGTACAGAGCGGCCACCACGAACAGGGCGACGCAGGCGACAGCGGCAAGAACGCCCAGGACGATCTTGCCGCGGCGGCTCACGCCGCCGGGCCGTCCATGCTGACGTCGACCGGGCCGCGTGCCGCGGACTCCTCGACCTCGAAGTAGTCGGCCTTCTCGAAGCCGAAGACGCCCGCGATGACCGACGAGGGGAACGCGTCGATGCGGGTGTTGTAGCCGCGGACGTTGGCGTTGTAGAAGCGGCGGCCCGCCGCGATGCGGTCCTCGGTCTCGGCGAGCTGCGACTGCAGCTGGCGGAAGTGCTGGTCCGCCTTGAGGTCGGGGTACGCCTCGGCGACCGCGAGCAGCCCGCGCAGCGACCGCGTCAGCGCCGTCTCGTCCTGGCCCTGCTCGGTCCGCGAGCTGTTCTGCGCCTGCGCGACGTTGCGCGCGGCGATGACCGCCTCCAGCGTCGCGCGCTCGTGCGCGGCGTACGCCTTCACGGTCTCGACGAGGTTGGGGATGAGGTCGTAGCGGCGGCGCAGCTCGACGTCGACCTGGCGCCAGGACTCCTCGACGAGGTTGCGCTGGCGTACGAACCGGTTGTACGAGATGACGATCAGCAGCGCGACGAACAGGATCGCGCCGCCGGCGACGAGGAACGGGTTCACGTGAGGTTCCCTGGGGACGGCGTGTTGACGGGGCGTTCCTCGAGACCGTAGTCGCGCCACACGAACGACGGGATGCCCGCGATGACCGCCGCGCCGACGTGCGCGTCGTGGAGGATGTTGCCCGGCTGCAGGGAGCCGCTCTCGTAGCAGAGCAGGTCGGAGCCGGCGAAGCGGAAGCAGATGCCCTCGCTCGCGAGGAGGCGTTCCATCGTGCGCGGCGAGAGCACGTCCATCGCGAACTTCGGGTCGGGGCACTTCACGCGGAAGCGCCGGTTGAAGTCCTCGCTCTCCAGCTCGATGTCGTCGAAGCCGAGCGCCTGGCCGATCCGCGACAGCACGCCCTCGGGGCTGACCCGCAGCGCGGGGAGCGCGCACGGCATGCCGAGGGCGACGACGTAGTACCGGTACGTCGACGTCGTCCGGTGGCCCTTGGAGTCGGTCGAGTCCTCCTTGTACGAGTAGTCGAACGCCACCAGCGGATGGCCCTCGTACTCGCCGGCGATGACGTGCTCGGCCGTGCGGGCGTAGCCGCTGTCGAACGGCGCGCCCTGCCAGCGGCGCGGCAGCCCCCAGGGATCGTGCGCGGAGTACTGCCAGCCCTTGGCGCGGCAGAGGTTCTGCAGCGACGCGAGACGGGCCTGGTGCTTCTTGTACGCATAGACGGCGTACGTGATGACGAGGCCGCCCACGGCGACGATCAGCAGGATCGCGAACATGCCGGACAGCGTGGCGGGCGCGGGGCCCGGACGCAACGGTCCTGGCTACCCCAGGCCGAGCTCGTCGAGGCCGTAGGCGTAGCGGTACTCGACGCCCTCGGCCGCGATCTTCTCGCCGGCACCGGTCGCGCGGTCGACGATCGTGGCGACCCCGACGACGTCCGCGCCGGCCTCGCGCAGCGCCTGGACGGCGGTCAGCGGGGAGCCGCCGGTGGTGCTCGTGTCCTCGACGACGAGGACGCGGCGGCCGGTCACGTCGGGTCCCTCGATGCGGCGTTGCAGGCCGTGGGCCTTGGCCTCCTTGCGCACGACGAACGCGTCGAGCGTGCGCCCGCGCCGCGCGGCGGCGTGCAGCATCGCCGTCGCGACCGGGTCGGCGCCCATCGTCAGGCCGCCGACGGCGTCGTACTCGAGGTCCTCGGTCAGGTCGAGGAGGACGTCGCCGACGAGCGGCGCCGCGGTGCCGGACAGCGTGATGCGCCGGCAGTCGAGGTAGTAGTCGGCCTCGCGGCCGCTGGAGAGCGTGACCCTGCCGTGCACCACGGCCTGGTCGCGGATGAGGTCGAGGAGGCGCGCGCGGGAGTCGGTCACGGGCCCCGACCCTAGCGGGCGGCGGCGAGGACGGCCTTCTCCTTTTCGGGGTCGGGGTCCGGGACGGCGTACTGGCTGCGGTAGCCGCCGAGGTCGGCGCCCGCCTGCACCCACGCCCACGTGTCCGCGACGGTCTCGCGCAGCGGCCGCGCGGTGAGGCCGGCCTGCTGGGCCTTGGTGACGTCGACGTTCCAGGTCTGGCTGACGTCCTCCTCGGCGTCCCAGAGCCAGACCGGCAGCTCGGTCCAGGGCGCGACGCCGGCGTCGGTGATGACCTTGCCGTCGACCCAGGTGAACGTCGCGTCGCTGCCGGTCACGTCGCGGCAGGTCTCCAGCAGCTCGCGCATCGTGAACTGCGCCGGCGGGCCGACCGTGTTGAACACCCCGACCGTGCGCTCCTCGGCGCACTTCAGGTGGAACGCCGCCAGGTCGCGCGCGTCGATCCACTGCCGCCCCTCGTCGGGGTCGCCGGGCGCGAGCACCTCGCCGCCCTGGGCGATGCGGCGCAGCCAGTACGGCAGCCGGCCGATGTTCTCGAACGGCCCCGCGATCAGCCCGGGACGGCTCACCATGACGCGGCCCGGCATGGCGGCCTCGGCGGCGAGCTCGGCGGCGACCTTGCCGGCGCCGTACTGGTCCTCCTCGTCGACGCTCCCCTTGACCGCGCCTGTCTCGTCGACGGCGACGGCGGGCCAGTCCTTGTAGACCGACACCGACGAGACGAAGCCGTAGTGGCCGACGGCCGCGGACAGGTGCCGCGCGCTGGTGCCGACGGTCGCGGCGTCGAAGCCGCAGGTGTCGACGACGGCGTCCCAGCGGCGGCCGTCGAGCAGGCCCAGGTCGGTCTTGCGGTCGCCGTGGACGTGCTCGACGCCGGGGTGCGCGTCCTCGCCGTGCTGGCCGCGGTGGAACACGGTGACGGTGTGGCCGCGGGAGAGCGCGGCGTCGACGATCGCGCGGCCGACGAAGACGGTGCCGCCGAGTACGAGGAGGTCCATGCCGGGCAGCCTTCCGCATGGCGGGCGGCGTACGCCAGGGGCGTTCGCTGTGGGCGTGGCGCGCGCTTGCCGAAGTTGTCACACCCAGGCACTAGCGTGACTGGAATACGGGGGAAGGAGCCACCGAATGGGCTTTCTGAGACGCGACGCGGTCGCCGACCTCGCGCAGCGAGCGGACGTTCCGTTCGCGCTGCTGGCGAACGGCGAGTGGAAGAAGCGCGGCGTCGAGGAGATCACCATCGGGAGCGCGCAATCGGTGGAGTCGCGTCGCTCGTTCCAGTGCGCCGACCTCGGTGACGCGCTCGGCTCGCTCCGGCCGCGCGGTGCCACGCACGCGTCCGTGGTGTTGCCGCTGACGACGTTGCCCAAGCGGCCGCTGCTCGGTTTCGACGTCTCAGCACCCGACCGCACCGTGGCCAACCTTCCTCCTCGCGGTGCGCTGGCCGAACTCGAAGCCGGTTTCGTCTGCAGGCTGGCCGACGCGGGCGGTATCCGGGTCGACGACACGATGCGGCTCCTGATAACGAAGATCTGCGAGTTCTCGCCGGGCCGGTGGACGCGCTGGTACCCCGACCTGCCGTACGAGACACGGGTGGCCGGATACGTCGAGTCGCAGACGGGGTGGCGCCTCGCGGACGACGTCGTGAAGCAGTGGCTCGACGCGGTGGCGCCCGCTCGGGCTTCCCTCGCGGACGCGGTCGGTCTGCCGCCGGACCCCGACAGCTCCGCCGAGAACCCGGTGCTCGTCGTGCCGCTCGTCCAGGCGGTCGCAGGCATCGGACCCGACGACGTGCTGCCCCTGCTTCGCCGGTACGCACGCTTCGTCGAACGCTGTACCGCTCTCGATCACGTGGAGCCGTTCGCGCCCCACGCCATGCTCGCGGAGTACGGCCGCGTATGGGAGGTCATGATCGAGTGCACGGTGCCGCTGGACGGTCCGTTCATCGTGCGGATGTCCGAACGACGCTCACTCAATTTGAGCGGCGACGGCGTCGCCGACCTCGAGGTGACCACCGGCGACGCGCTCAGCAACCACACGGTTGTCCGGGTCATCGACGAGAACGTCTGCCTCGGCAAGCCGGACGCCATCGCGATCGATGGCTCCCCGCTTCGCGAGGACGAGTTCGACAGCGTCCGCTTCACGGCGGAGGAAGTCGCGACGTACGCGTCAGGTCCCGATCGCGAGTACCGCATCAAGATGCAGATCCCGCTCACCGTCGTCGGCCACGTCGGCGCGACCAACACGGTCGTCGCGGCGCTCACGCTGCTGTCGATCGTGCTGGTGCTGCGTGGCTGGTCGGCGATCGACGCGGCGGACCTCGCCGTGCTGGTCATTCCGACGACGTTCGCGGCGTCACTGGCGGTGACGAGGGAACGGACGACGCTCGCCAGCCATCTGATGGGGCGGTCCAGGCTGGTGGTCCTGGTGCTGACGACGCTGCTCTGGGTACTGGTCGGCGCGCACTACCTCGGCGATACTGAGGTGAGCCGGGCAGGCTGCGCGAGCATTTCTGTCACACCCCCCGGGTTGGCTGAACCGCAGGACTTGCGGCACGAACGAGCAAGGAGATGCGATGGCCAAGAACACCGGTAGGAACTTCCGGCTGGGTGCGATCAGTGGACGGTCTCAAGCCTCGAACTCGCGCTCCGGCCTGTGGAGCAAGCGGAGCACGTCGACGGGCCGGTTCCTCGACACCAAGAAGTCCGGCGGGGCGTTCAAGGGCGTCCGGCGCGAGAACTAGGCGCCGCGCCAGCGCCACGGCAACACGGCGCAGGACCCGGCGGCGCGGCGTAGAAGTGACCGGCCATGCGACCCCTCATCGCCGCCGTCGCGGCCACCGCTGCCCTGTCCCTCAACCCCGCCTCCGCCGCCGACCTCGGCGTCGGGACCGCCGCCGTCGCCGACGCCGGCTTCTTCCGCCCCGGCATCGGCATTGCCGGCGCGGGCGAGTGCACGTACGCCGTCACGACCCTCAAGGGCGAGGCAGTCTCGATGACGATCGCCCCCGGCGACGAGAAGTCGGTGACGATCAGCTGCTCGCTGCGCAACGCCGCCGGCAGCACGATCCTGTCCGGCTACGCCACGGGCACCAACCACGCGTCGGTGACGCGGACGGTCCTCGGCGGTCAGGTGCCGGTGACGATCTGCACGACGTTCACCGCCGAGTCCTGGCGGGCCGGCGTGCCGACGATCGGTGGCACGACCTGCGCCGCCGTGCTGCCGGGCAACCTCAGGTAGTTACCGGAGCCGCGCCACGACGGCCTCGACGAACGCGTCGGGGTCGGGCGCGGGGCCTTCGCCCTAGTTGACGTGGCCGGTGCCCTCCTACGCGCCGAGCACGGTGTACCAGTCCTCGGTAACGGGGCTCCAGCCGAGCTCCAGCGTGCCCACGCGCGGCGGCAGCACCAGCAGGTAGTACGCCTCCGCGGGGCGTCGCGGCGCGGGCAGCCCGACGAGCAGCGCGCCGCCCGCCGGCGTCTCGCGGTGCCGCCACCACAGCCCGTCGGACGGCAGCCGCTCCTCCGGCGGCAACGACCCGCCGACCCCGTCCCACACCCGCGTGAGGTCGAGCGTGCCCGCCGCCGCCGCGGCGACGATGTCGGCGCCGAACTCCCGCGCCGCGCGCGGCACCTCCCTGTGGGCGAACGCGTAGTGGTGCGGCCGCGGGCCGCCGGTCACGCGGCGCTGACCGACAGCCCGGACTCCGCGACGTCGACGCGCACCGTGTCGCCGTCGCGGATCTCGCCGCCCAGCAACGCCCGCGCCAGCGAGTCGCCGATGGCCGTCGCCACGAGGCGGCGGAGCGGCCGCGCGCCGTACACCGGGTCGTAGCCGGTGCGCGCCAGCCAGTCGCGCGCCGCGTCGGTGACCTCCAACGTGAGCTGGCGGTCGCCGAGCCGCCGCGCGAGCCGCGACACCTGGATGTCCACGATCTTGGCGAGCTCGTCCCGCGACAGCACGTCGAAGACCAGCACCTCGTCGAGCCGGTTGAGGAACTCCGGCTTGAACGACTCCCGCACCACCGCCAGCACCGCGTCGCGCCGCTGGTCACGGGTCAGCGTCGGGTCGGCGATGTACGCGGAGCCGAGGTTCGAGGTGAGGATGAGGATGGTGTTGCGGAAGTCGACGGTGCGCCCCTGGCCGTCGGTCAGGCGCCCGTCGTCGAGCACCTGCAGCAACACGTCGAACACCTCGGGGTGCGCCTTCTCGACCTCGTCGAGGAGCACCACGGAGTACGGCCTCCGCCGGACCGCCTCGGTGAGCTGACCGCCCTCGTCGTAGCCGACGTAGCCGGGCGGCGCGCCGACGAGACGCGAGACGGAGTGCTTCTCGCCGTACTCGCTCATGTCGATGCGGACCATGGCCCGCTCGTCGTCGAACAGGAACTCCGCCAGCGCCCGCGCCAGCTCCGTCTTGCCGACGCCGGTCGGGCCGAGGAAGAGGAACGAGCCCGTCGGCCGGTCGGGGTCGGAGATGCCGGCGCGGGCCCGGCGTACGGCGTCGGACACTGCGCGGACTGCCTCGCCCTGGCCGACGAGGCGCGAGCCGAGCGCCTCCTCCATGCGCAGCAGCTTGCCGGTCTCGCCCTCGAGGAGGCGCCCGGCCTGGATGCCGGTCCACGCGGACACGACGTCGGCGACGTCGTCGGCGCCGACCTCCTCCTTGAGGATCGCGCCGCCCTCCTGGACCGAGGCGAGCCGCGCCTGCGCCTCGGCGAGCTCGCGCTCCAGGGCGGGGAGGCGGCCGTAACGCAGCTCGGCGGCGCGTTCGAGCTCGCCGTCGCGCTCGGCCCGCTCGGCCTCGCCGCGCACCGACTCGATGGACGCCTTGACCTCGCGCACGACGCCGATGGCGTCCTTCTCGCGCTGCCACCGCGCGGTCAGCCCGGCCAGCTCCTCCTTGCGCTCGGCAAGGTCGCGGTCGAGCCGCGCGAGCCGCTCGGCCGAGGCGGGGTCGGTCTCCTTGCGCAGCGCCGCCTGCTCGATCTCCATGCGGCGTACGACGCGTTCGACCTCGTCGACCTCGGTGGGCCGCGAGTCGATCTCCATGCGCAGCCGCGACGCGGCCTCGTCGACGAGGTCGATGGCCTTGTCGGGGAGGAAGCGCGCGGTGACGTACCTGTCGGAGAGCGTCGCGGCGGCGACGAGAGCGGCGTCGGTGATGCGGACGCCGTGGTGGACCTCGTACCGCTCCTTGAGGCCGCGCAGGATGCCGATGGTGTCCTCGACGGTCGGCTCGCCGACGAGCACCGGCTGGAAGCGGCGTTCGAGCGCGGGGTCCTTCTCGACGTGCTTGCGGTACTCGTCGAGCGTCGTCGCGCCGACCATGCGCAGCTCGCCGCGGGCGAGCAGCGGCTTGAGCATGTTGCCGGCGTCCATGGCACCTTCGGCGGCGCCCGCGCCGACGACGGTGTGCAGCTCGTCGATGAACGTGACGACCCGGCCCTCCGCCTGCTTGATCTCGGTGAGGACGGCCTTGAGCCGCTCCTCGAACTCGCCGCGGTACTTCGCCCCCGCGACCATCGCGCCGAGGTCGAGCGCCACGAGTCGCTTGTCCCGCAACGACTCAGGGACGTCCCCCGCGACGATGCGCAGCGCCAGCCCCTCGACGATGGCGGTCTTGCCGACGCCGGGCTCGCCGATGAGGACGGGGTTGTTCTTGGTACGCCGCGACAGCACCTGCACGACGCGGCGGATCTCCGCGTCGCGGCCGATGACCGGGTCGAGCTTGCCGGAACGCGCGTCGGCGGTGAGGTCGCGCCCGTACTTCTCCAGCGCCTGGAACGTCCCCTCCGGGTCGGCACTCGTGACGCGCTGCCCGCCGCGGACCTGCTCGACGGCCTTGCGCAGCGAGTCGGTCGTCGCGCCCGCGTCGCGCAGCAGCGCGGCGACGTCGGCGCCCTCGTCGGCGAGCGCGACGAGCAGGTGGTCGGTGGAGACGTAGTCGTCGCCCATCCGCTCGGCCTCGGCCGCCGCGGTCTCCAGCACCTTCGCGACGGGCCGCGACAGCGACGGCGCGGCGGTCGCGCCGAACGCCTTCGGCAGCCGCCCGAGCAGCTCGTCCGCCCGCGCCTTGACGATCGCGGGCTGCGCGCCGGCCGCGTCGAGCACGGGGATCGTCGTGCCGTCGGACTGCGCCAGCAGCGCGAGGAGCAGGTGTACGGGCTCGACCTGCGGGTGCCCGTCGGCGGCGGCGCGGCGTACCGCGGTCGAGAACGCCTCCTGCGACTTGGTCGTGAGCTTGTCAGCGTCCATGGGTCACTTCCTCCGCCACACCACGACTTGGGCGTTGTTGAGGGGGACGAGGTCGCGGCGGTACGACGCGTGCACCTGCTCCTCGCGGCGCTCGGCGTCGGCGCGCGCGGCGTCGGCCTCGGCCTGCAGCTCGTTGATGCGCGAACGCAGGGCGTCGACCTGGTGCTCGAGCTCGATGATGCGCTTGATGCCGGCGAGGTTGATGCCCTCGTCCTGGGAGAGGCGCTGCACCTCGCGGAGCAGCGCGACGTCGCGCTCGCTGTAGCGGCGCCCGCGCCCCGCCGTACGGCCAGGGGAGACGAGCCCCAGGCGGTCGTACGTCCGCAGCGTCTGCGGGTGCATGCCGGCGAGCTGGGCGGCGATCGAGATGACGTAGACCGGGCGTTCGTCCGACTCAGCCACTGGTCACCTCCTCGGCGAGGTACGCGCGGGGGTCGGCGCCGTCCTCCGCGGCCAGCGTCTCCAGTGCCTTGCGCGCCTTGGCGGAGAGCTTCTGCGGGACGGCGACCTCGACGGTGACGAGCAGGTCGCCGTTCTTGGCGCCGCGCCCCTTGACGCGGAACGTCTTGCCCGACGGCGTGCCCGGCGGGATGCGCAGGCGTACGGAGCCGTCGAGCGTCGGCACCTCGATGTCGGCGCCGAGCGCCGCCTCGGTGAACGTCACCGGGACGGCCAGCGTGACGTGGTCGCCCTTGCGCCCGAAGACGCGGTGCGGCGTGACGTGCACGCGGACGAACAGGTCGCCGGCCGGGCCGCCGTTCTCCCCCGGGGAGCCCTTGCCGGCGAGCCGGATGCGCTGGCCGTCCTGGACGCCGGCGGGGATGCGGACGGTCAGGGTGCGTTCGCGGGTCGTGACGCCGGTGCCCTTGCAGTCGCGGCACGGCGTGTCGACGACGCGCCCCTGGCCGCGGCAGTCGCGGCACGGCTGCGACAGCGAGAACGGCCCCTGGTTGACCGACAGCGCGCCGGTGCCGCCGCAGGAGACGCAGGTGCGCGGCGTCGTGCCCGGCGCGGCGCCGGACCCGCCGCACGTACGGCACGCGTGCGGGCTGGCGAGGCGCAGCGGCACGGTGACGCCGTGCACCGCCTCGGCGAAGTCGAGCGTGACGTCGGTCTCGGCGTCGCCACCGCGGCGCGGGCCCCGGGCGCGGGACGCCCCGCCCCCGAACATCCCCCCGAAGATGTCGCCGAGCCCGCCGCTGCCGAACAGGTCGCCGAAGCCGCCGCCCCCGCCGCCGCCGCCGCGCGGCCCGCGGAAGCGGCCGGACCCGAACAACGTGCGCTGCTCGTCGTACTCCGCGCGCTTCTGCGGGTCGGAGAGGACGGCGTACGCCTCGGAGACCTCCTTGAAGCGCTCCTCGGCCTTGGCGTCCCCGGCGTTCTTGTCGGGGTGCAGGTCGCGGGCGAGCGTGCGGTACGCCTTCTTGATGTCGGCCGCCGACGCGTCCTTCGCCACGCCGAGCGCGGCGTAGTAGTCCTTCTCGAAGGCGTTCATCTACGCCGCGCCTCCTCTCAGTCGCTCGCGGCGGGCTCGGCCACCGCGACCATCGCGGGGCGGAGCAGGCGCTCGGCGAACCGGTAGCCGGGTCGCATCACCGAGACGCACGTCGCCTCGGTCACGTCGTCGGAGTGCTGGTGCGTCACGGCCTCGTGCAGCATCGGGTCGAACGGGTCGCCCTCCGCGCCGTACCGCTCCAGGCCGAGCTTGGCGAGCGAGCCGTCGAGCGCGTCGGCGACCGACTTGAAGCCGCCCGTCACCTCGCCGTGCTCGCGGGCCCTGTCGACGTCGTCGAGCACCGGCAGCAGGTGGAGCAGGACGCCCGCGACGGCCTGCTCGGCCATCGCCTGCCGGTCGCGGTCGACGCGGCGGCGGTAGTTGTCGAACTCCGCCTTGAGCCGCTGGAGGTCGGCGGTCCGCTCGTCGAGCAGCGCCTGCATCGAACGCAGCTCCACGAAGTCGTCCGCCGCCACCTCCTCCGCCGTCCGGGTCCTCGTCGCGTCGTCGGGCACCGCGTCGGCGCCGCTCGGCGCCCCCTCCACGGGGTCCGGCTCGCGGAGAGACCCCGAGGGGTCGACGCGGCGCTTGTCGCGCACGACGACCCGCTGGGGCTCCTCGGTCTCGTTCTCCGTCATCGTCAGCTCGCCGGGGGCTCGTCGACGATCTCGGCGTCCACGACGTCCTCGTCGGCCGCCGTGTCGGCGGCGCCGGGGCCCGCGTCGCCGGCGGGGCCGCCCGCGGCGGGGCCGGACTGCGCGTACATCGCGGCGCCCATCTTCTGGCTGGCCGTCGCGACCGCCTCGGACGCCGTACGGATCGCGGCGGTGTCGGTGCCGCCGAGCGCCGCCTTGAGCGACGCGAGCGCCTCCTCGACCTCGCTCTTCTCGGTGGCGCCGACCTTGTCGGCGTTCTCCGCGAGGAACTTCTCGGTCTGGTAGACGAGCTGCTCGCCGGTGTTGCGGGTCTCCGCCTCCTCCTTGCGGCGGCGGTCCTCCTCGGCGTACTGCTCGGCCTCGTGCATCATCCGCTCGACCTCGTCGCGCGGCAGCGCGGAGCCGCCGGTGATCGTCATCGACTGCTCCTTGCCCGTCGCGGTGTCCTTGGCGGACACGTGGACGATGCCGTTGGCGTCGATGTCGAACGTCACCTCGATCTGCGGCACCCCGCGCGGCGCCGGCGGCAGCCCCGACAGCTCGAACATGCCGAGCTTCTTGTTGTACGCCGCCATCTCGCGCTCGCCCTGGTAGACCTGGATCTGCACGGACGGCTGGTTGTCGGCGGCCGTCGTGAACGTCTCCGAGCGCTTCGTCGGGATCGTGGTGTTGCGCTCGATGAGCTTGTGCATGATGCCGCCCTGCGTCTCGATGCCGAGCGACAGCGGCGTGACGTCGAGCAGCAGGACGTCCTTGACCTCGCCCTTCATGACGCCGGCCTGCAGGGCGGCGCCGACGGCGACGACCTCGTCGGGGTTGACGCCCTTGTTGGGCTCCTTGCCGCCGGTCAGCTCGCGGACCAGCTCGGAGACCGCGGGCATACGCGTCGAGCCGCCGACGAGCACGACGTGGTCGATGTCGTTGACGCTGATGCCGGCGTCCTTGACCGCCTGCTGGAACGGGCCCTTGCAGCGGTCGAGCAGGTCGGCCGTCATCCGCTGGAACTCGCTGCGCGAGAGCTTGGTCTCGAGGTGCAGCGGGCCCTCGGCGGAGGCGGTGATGTACGGCAGGTTGATGTGCGTCTCGGTCGACTGGCTCAGCTCGATCTTGGCCTTCTCGGCGGCCTCGCGGAGCCGCTGCATCGCCATCTTGTCCTTCGACAGGTCGATGCCGTGGCCGTTCTGGAACTCCTTGACGAGCCACTCCATGACCCGCTGGTCCCAGTCGTCGCCGCCGAGGTGCGTGTCACCCGAGGTCGACTTGACCTCGACGACGCCCTCGCCGATCTCCAGGAGGCTCACGTCGAACGTGCCGCCGCCGAGGTCGAACACGAGGATCGTCTGGTCCTTCTCGCCCTTGTCGAGGCCGTACGCGAGCGCCGCCGCGGTGGGCTCGTTGACGATCCGCAGGACGTTGAGGCCGGCGATGGTGCCCGCCTCGGTCGTCGCCTGCCGCTCGGCGTCGCCGAAGTACGCCGGCACGGTGATGACCGCGTCGGTGACCGTCTCGCCGAGGTACGACTCCGCGTCGCGCTTGAGCTTCTGCAGGACGAACGCGCTGATCTGCTGGGGCGTGAACGTCTTGCTGTCGAGGTCGATCTTCCAGTCGGTGCCCATGTGGCGCTTGACCGACCGGATCGTGCGGTCGACGTTGGTCACCGCCTGGCGCTTGGCGACCTCGCCGACCAGCACCTCGCCGTTCTTGGCGAACGCCACCACGCTCGGCGTCGTACGGCTGCCCTCGGCGTTGGCGATGACCGTCGGCTCGCCGCCCTCGAGGACGGAGACGACGGAGTTGGTCGTACCGAGGTCGATGCCGACCGCTCGTGCCATGAGTCTCACCTGGGATTCGTTCGAAGTTGATGGGTACGGGCTCAATCATGCCTGGGGCCGCGCGGGTGTCAAGTCGAGTTGAGCCATTGAGGCGCAAGTTTTCTGAGCCGCAGTCCATGGTGTCCGATTCCACCAAAGCGTGACACAATGACTACGTCGCGCAACCAGCGTGCGGAGTCAAGGGGGCCCGAGTGGCGACGGAGCTGTGGGGTGTAGGCGCTGACGCCCGCCGCCCAGGGCGTCCCGTCGTCGCGTGCGCGGCGCTGGGGGTGGCGGCGTTCGCGCTGACGTTCGTCGGCGCCCTCGTGCTCGGCCGCGGCCTCGCCGGCTCCGCCCTCGCCGCCCTCCTGCTGCCCCTCGCGCTCTCCGGCGCGCTCGCCGTCGGCCTCGCCGTGGCGTTCGTCGTGGCGGTCGCGCTCGAGCAGCCGTACGGCGCCCGCCGCGTCGGCCGCCTCGTCACCGTCGCGACGCCGCTCGCCGCGCTCGTCGCCCTCTTCGCGTACGCCGGGGCGCCCGGCGGCGGTGGCGGACTGCCGCTCGCGCTCGGCGGGCCGACCGACATCGTGCTCGGTACGCCGCGGACGCCGCAGCGCGCGCCGCGCGTCGTCCGCGTCCCCCCGGCGGTCACCCCGCCCGTCGCGCCGGAGACCGTGCCGGACCCCGCTCCGCCCGTGGCCGCGCCCCCGGTGTCCGGCCCTGTGCTCTCGCCGCCGGACGTCGTTCCCGAACGCCCCGTCGTCGCCCCGCGCGCGACCCCCGACCGCACCGAGGCCGGGCCGGAGCGCAAGGTGCGCCGTGTCGCGACCGCGCGGAAGGCGTTCCGGGCGGCGACGACCGGGGGGCGTACGTACGCCGCGCACGTCGACGATCCCGGGCCCGCCGAGCGCTGCGCGCCGAGGAAGGCCAAGGGCAAGGGCCACGCCAAGGCCCGCGGCAAGGGCCACGCGACCCACCACTGCCACTGACGGCTCGGCGTCGCCCGGACGGCGCCGTCCGCCGTGATCTTGGACATGCCTTGCCTGCCGCCTGCCGCGCCTGCCGCCCCTACTCCGGCGCGGCCGTCGCTCCCACGATCGTCACGCGGGTCCCCGCCTTGACGGCGTGCTTCGGGAAGAAGCCACCGGGCGCCTCGACGGCCATCGTGTACGCCCCCGCGGGCTCGTACGTCGGGCAGGGGTCCTCCTCGCACGGGGTCATCTCGTGCGTGCTGACCACCCGGTCGCCGTCGACGTACGCGATCGACAGCGGGATCAGCGTGCCCTTCATCCAGAAGCCGCCGCTCGTCCGGCCGGCGAAGAGGAAGACCATCCCCTCGCCCTCGTTGAGCGACGTGCGCTGCATGAGCCCGCGCGCTCGCTGCTCGCGGGTCCGCGCGACCTCCGCCTTGATCGGCGGCGCCCCGTCGAACGTCACCGTCACCGGCGCGTCGAAGCCCCCCGCCGGCGTCGCGGGGAGGTCAGCGGGAGCATCAGAACAGGCGACCAGGGCGAGGGCGGCGAGCACGGCACGGAGGCGCACCAGAGGAGCGTACGGCCGGTCGAGTTCGAACTTGTCACACGGTGGCCGTAGGCTTCGCGCAGCACTCGCGCCTCCCGAAGGGGCATGACGCCTCCGATGCAGAAGTTCGCGATCGCCGTATCGCTGACGATCACCGTCATCGCCGTGGCCATGGTCGCCAGGACCGCCACGCGGATGGTCTCCGTGCTGCGCCTCGGCCGCCCTGACCCCGACCGCTTCGACGTGCCCGCCCAGCGCATGAAGACGGTGCTGACCGAGACCCTCGGCCACACCCGCATGCTCAAGTGGTCGGTGCCCGGGCTCGCCCACTGGGCGGTGTTCCTCGGCTTCATCGGGCTGTTCGGCAGCCTCGTGGAGGCGTACGGCGAGCTGTTCGACCCGGAGTTCCACCTGCCGTTCGCCGACAGGATCGAGGCCTACGGCCTCGCGATCGAGGTCATCGCGGCGCTGACGTTCCTCGGCATCGTCGTGCTGCTCGCGATCCGGCTGCTCAACCTGCCGTCCGTCGCCGGCCGCAAGTCGCGGTTCCTCGGCTCGACGCAGTGGCAGGCGTACTACGTCGAGCTGACGATCGTCGGCGTCGCGGCGGCGGTGTTCGTGCTCCGCGGGCTTCGCGTGGCGGCGGGGACGTTCCCGTACGGCCGCGGCAACGTCATCTCGTACTTCGTCGGCGAGAAGGTCTTCGGCGGCCTGTCCGACCACGCGCTGCACAACTGGCTGTACGCCGCGGCGACGTTCAAGATCGTCATCTCGATGCTGTGGTTCATCGTCATCGCGTCGAACATCACGATGGGCGTCGCGTGGCACCGGTTCACGGCGCCGTTCAACATCGCGTTCAAGCGCTTCGGCGACGGCCGCACCGCGCTGGGCCCGCTGCGTCCCATGAACGTCAGCTTCGAGGACCCCCAGGACGACGACGTCTACGGCGCGGGCAAGGTCGAGGACCTCTCCTGGAAGCAGCTCCTCGACCTGCCGACGTGCACCGAGTGCGGCCGCTGCCAGTCGCAGTGCCCGGCCTGGAACACCGGCAAGCCGCTGTCGCCCAAGCTCGTCATCCTCAGCCTGCGCGACCATCTGTTCGCCAAGGCGCCGTACCTCCTCGACCCGGAGACCGCGTCCGACGCGGCGAAGGCGGAGGCCGAGCGGCCGCTGGTGGGGACGTACGAGCAGGGCGGCGTCATCGACCCCGACGTCCTCTGGTCGTGCACGACCTGCGGCGCCTGCGTCGAGCAGTGCCCCGTCGACATCGAGCACGTCGACACGATCCTCGACATGCGTCGCTACCAGGTGCTCATCGAGTCGTCGTTCCCGAGCGAGGCCGGCGTGATGCTGCGCAACCTCGAGTCCCAGGGCAACCCGTGGGGCCTCTCGCCCAACGCGCGCAACGAGTGGATGGAGGGCCTCGGCTTCGAGGTCTACGTCGCCGACGGCAAGATCCCCGACGACGTCGAGTGGCTGTTCTGGGTCGGCTGCGCGGGCGCGCTGGAGGACCGTTCGAAGAAGGTCACGCGCGCGGTGGCGGAGCTGCTGCACACGGCGGGCGTGGCGTTCGCGGTGCTCGGCTCGCAGGAGGGCTGCACCGGCGACCCGGCGCGCCGCCTCGGCAACGAGTACCTGTTCACCGAGCTCGGCAAGGCCAACGTCGAGCTGCTCAACTCCAAGAACGCCCGCAAGATCGTCGCGACCTGCCCGCACTGCTTCAACACCATCGGGCGCGAGTACCCGCAGCTCGGCGGCAACTACGAGGTCATCCACCACACTCAGCTGCTCGGCAGGCTCATCGACGAGGGCCGGCTGGTGCCGGTCACGCCCGTCGACGCCGACGTGACGTACCACGACCCGTGCTACCTCGGCCGGCACAACCAGGTCTACACGCCGCCGCGCGAGGTGCTCGGCGCGATCCAGGGCCTCAAGAACACCGAGATGCACCGCTGCAAGGAGCGCGGCTTCTGCTGCGGCGCGGGCGGCGCGCGGATGTGGATGGAGGAGCGCATCGGCAAGCAGGTCAACGTCGAGCGCACCGACGAGGCCATCGCGACCGGCGCCGACATCGTCTCGACCGCGTGCCCGTACTGCATGGTCATGCTCGGCGACGCCGTCCAGGCCAAGAAGGCCGACGGGTCCGTGGCCGAGCACGTCCAGGTCCTCGACGTCGCGCAGATCCTCGCCAAGTCGCTGGTCCGCGAGGAGCCCGCGTACCGCGCGCTGACCGCGCCCGCCGAGCCGTCGCCCGAGGTCGGGTCCGTCGACGGCGCCGCCGGTGGCGAGCCCGCGCTGGCAGGCGCCGGGTCCGACGGGTCCGCGACCGCCGCGCCGGAGCCGTCCGGAGGGTCGCCGAGCGCGCCCGAGGTCGGCTGATCGCCGGCGACGAGCCGGGAGAGGGGCCGGACGGCGGCGCGGCGTTCGACCCGTACGAGCGCGCCGCCGCGCGCGCGGCCGAGGCACCGCGGCGTGCGCAGGAGAAGAAGCCGCCGGACGCGCTGCAGTTCCGCAGGCCCGCGCGCAACATCGTCCGCAAGGTGATGCTCGGCCTCGTCGTGATCCTGTTCATCCTGCGGATCAGCTCCGAGCGCCGCCCCCAGGCTCCCGACCTCGCCGCCGACTGCGCCAGGCCGGCGTTCGCGCTGTCGAAGACGTCCGTGGTGCCCGCGGGGCCGGTGGCGTTCACCATGGTCGGGCCTGCCGGGCGGCGGTACGCGCTCGGCGTCGACGTGGCGACGTTCAGCGAGACCGGCGCGCCGGTGCCGAAGGCCGGCTACGAGACGACGGCGCTCGTCCCGGACGACGGGAAGAAGCCGATGCCGAAGGAGTGCGTCAAGGAGGGCTTCTTCGCGCTGCCGGTGCCGCCGGGCACGCACACCGTGACGATGTACGAGCTCACCGACCGCGGCGCCGTCTTCGTCGCCGAGCAGCCCGTCGAGGTCACGGAACCATAAGCGCTGCGCGAAACCGCGTGCGGCCGGTCGCGCGGGGCGGTTGACTGCCCCTTCGTGAGCCAGCCAGAGGGTTACGTCCTCCCGCCGACCGCGCGCCTGCGCGGGACCGTCCTCGGCATCCGCGACTTCCGGCTGCTCTGGATCGGCCAGACCGTCTCCTCGATCGGCGACCAGATCTTCCCCATCGCCGTCGCGCTCAAGGTCGTGCACGCCGGCGGCAGCGCCGGCGACCTCGGCGTCGTGCTGCTCGGCCGGTCGCTCGCGATGGTGCTGTTCCTCGTCATCGGCGGCGTCTACGCCGACCGCATCAGCCGCACCCGCGTCATGATCGGCTCCGACGTCTTCCGCGCGATCGCCGTCACGGCCCTGGCGATGACCCCCGGCGAGGTGCCGGTGTGGGCGCTGGCGGGGCTCACGTTCGTCGTGGGCGGCGGGGAGGCGTTCTTCCGGCCTGCGTACGGCGCCATCCTCCCGAGCGTCGTCCCCGAGCACCGGCTGGCCCAGGCCAACGCGTTCACCTCGGTCAGCCTCAAGACGTCGCTGATCCTCGGCCCGGCGCTCGGCGGCTTCGTCGTCGCGGTCGCCGGACCCGGCTGGGCGCTGGCGATCGACGCGGGAACGTTCCTCGCGTCGATGGCGACGCTGCTGCGCATCGCGGAGCCGCCGTTGCCGGCCCGCGGCCCGCGCCAGTCGGGCGTCCGCGAGGCGCTCGACGGCGTGGCCGAGGTCCGCGCCAGACCGTGGATCGGCGCGATCCTCGGCATGGCGACGTTGCAGCTCATGTTGGCGATCGCGCCGTACATGGTGCTGCTGCCGTTCGTCGCCCGCGAGCGCCTCGGCGGCGACGGGGCGTACGGCGCGGTGCTCGTCGCGTTCGCCGTCGGCGGTCTCTTCGGTGCGCTGGTCGCGGGCAAGTGGACGCCGCGGCTGCCCGGCCAGTGGGCGCTGGTCGGGCTGCTGCCGCACGCCGGGCTGTTCCTCGCGATGGCGTACAGCCGCTCGGTGGTCGTCGTGGCGGCATGGTCGTTCGTCTGCGGCGTCGGCCTGGAGCCGTTCCAGATCTGGTGGTCGTCCGCGCTGCAGCGCGACGTGCCGCCCGACCTGCTGGCGCGCGTCATCTCGCTCGACTGGCTGGTGTCGCTCGGCCTGATGCCCGTCGGGCTGGCGCTGGCCGGGCCGGCGGCGGACGCGTTCGGGCGGGAGGCGGTGCTGCTCGTCGCGGCCGGTGCGATGGTCGTCACGACGCTCGCGGTGCTGCCCGTCCCTGGGGTGCGGGAGTTCCGGACGCCGGGGAACCGCGTACGTGAGCGGCCGCCTTCCGAGGTAGCATCGTCGCCGCACGACACGCGGGTGTAGTTCAGAGGCAGAACACGAGCTTCCCAAGCTTGCAACGCGGGTTCGATTCCCGTCACCCGCTCCGAATCCGTTCTCTCCCCTACGGAGGACACCGAACAATGCGCCGCACTCTCGCCGTCGCCGCCACGGCCGCCACCCTCCTCGTCGTGCCGCTCGCCGGCTCCGCCGCCGCCACCGGCTGCGCCGCCACCTCGGGCCCCGCGCTCTACCGCTACGGCACCGGCTCCATCGCGGGCAGGGGCACGTTCGGGTGCGACGAGGCGGCCACCGGCATGACGGTCACGGTCTGTGTCGAGCAGTCGCACGACGTCCAGGCCGAGACGTGGACGCCGCTCGGCTGCGTGACGACGACCGAGCTCGAGGCGGTCGACGAGGTCAGCGCGGTCGCCGAGATCGGCGTGCCCGTCTACGCCACCTGGCTGCGCACCAGCACGACCGGCGTCAACGACACCGGCGCGACCGCGACCTCGGTGAGCCTGCCGGTGTGGTGGTTCAACTGCGCGTGCTACATCGGCTGAGCTACTGCTCGAAGTTCTGGAAGGTCTCGTACGGGTTCGGGTACGTGTCGTTGAAGTCGTCCACCGTGTTGCTGGCGGTCGCGGCGAACGCGATGAACGCGGCGAGGAACAGCAGCGACACCACGATGTTGATCCACGAGATGACCTTCGCGGCGGTGACCATGCCCGCGCCGCCGAGCCGTCCGCCCGACTCCCGGATCCGCTGCGACGCCTGACTCGCGAGCACCAGCGCGACGATCGCCGGGATCACCGGGCAGACGAACCACGCGATGAGCGACGACACCAGCGCGCCGACGGCCTTGCCGTCGTTCGGCGGGGGGCCGTAGTACGGCGGCGGCTGGCCGAAGCCGGGGGGAGCGCCGTACCCGCCGTAGCCCGGCGGCGGCGGGGGCGTCCCGTAGCCAGGAGGGGGCTGGCCGTAGCCCGGCGGCGGGGGACCCCAGCCCGGCTGTTCGCCACCCTGGCCCGGGATCGCGCCCCAGCCTGGCTGGTTCGGGTCGGGACCGCCCTGCTCCGTCACACCAGCGCTCCGATCGTGAGTACGACGCCGAGGCCGACGACGAAGACCACAGCGTAGAAGGCAACGCTTGCCCATGCGGTGACCCGCGCCGCCCGGGCGAGTCCCGCGCCGGTCACCCGGCCGTCACCGGCCGCAATCTCCTCGTCGGCATTGCGGGCGAGGATCAGCGCGACGACCGCGGGCACGACAGGGAAGACGAACCCCAGCACGGCGAGCACGAGCGCCACGATCGCGCTGGTGCTCGTCTGCGGCGTCGTGAACGCCGCCGGTGGGTACGGCGCGTGCGGCCCCGCCTCGGTCATCGTCAGCCCCTCCCCGCACCCGGGGGATCCGACCCGGGACACGACGAGGCTAGGCCATGTCTCGCAACCCGTCGATCTGCCGCGCGACGCCCGGCACGGCACCTCGCGGCGTTGTCGGAGCCCCCGATCGCGCTGCTATCAGGGGCCCTCCGCCTTGCGATGCACTGTCCGGACGCCGCTCGCGACGATCACGGGTTGCGCGACATGCCCAGCGCGAGATCAGGCGTTCGCGGCAGCCCTCAGCTGCTGCAACGACCGCGCGAGCAGCCGCGACACGTGCATCTGGCTGATGCCGACCTTCGCCGCGATCGCCGACTGCGGCAGCCCGTCGAAGAACCGCAGCTTGAGGATCGCCCGCTCCCGCTCGGGCAGCGCCTCGAGCGCCGGCACGAGCCACGCGCGTTCCTCGACCATCCGGTAGCCGTCCTCGACCGCCGGCTGGTCGTACCAGCCGTCCTCGTCGTCGCCGCGCGGGGCGTCGAGCGAGGCGACGCGCAGCGCGGAGCGCGCCTCCAGCGACTCGATGACCTGCTCCTCCGAGACGCCGAGGTGCGCGGCCAGCTCGGAGGGCGTCGGCGTACGGCCGATGCGGTGCGTGAGGTCCTCGCTCGCCGACCGTACGGCGAGGTACAGCTCCTGGACGGGGCGTGCGACGTGCAGCGTCCACGCGTGGTCCCGGAAGTACCGCTTCAGCTCGCCGGTGATGGTCGCCTGCGCGTACGTCGAGAACTGCACCTCCCGCGTCGCGTCGTAGCGCTGCGCGGCGGTGACGAGCCCGAGGTACGCCACCTGGCGCAGGTCCTCGAGCGGCTGCCCGCGGCCCGCGAAGCGGCCGGCGAGGCGTTCGGCGAGGCCGCGGTGGTCGCGGATGAGCGCCTCGACGTCGGTCTCGCCCTCGCGGACGACCTGCAGCGCCCGGGGCGCGCGGACGCAGGCGAACAGCTCGTCGCCGGCGTCCCGGAGCGCCGCGAACACCTGCCGCGACGGGTTGGCGAGCACGAACGACCGCCCCGCCTCCTCGGCGATGCGCCGCGCCTCATCGAGGACGGCGACGCCGTCCGCGTCGAGCAGTGTGACGCCGCGGAGGTCGAGTACGACTGTCGGGCCTGCCTGGCGGCAGGCCGAGCCCACGACGGCGACGACGGGCGCTGCCCGGTCGTCGATGTCGCCGATGATCTCGACGCGCACGGTGTCCGTACGCGTCGTGTCCAGTGCTGCTTGCATCCGCATGGCGCGCTCCGGCCCACGGGAAGCGCGGCCCTCATGAGGACGTTCCGCGCTCCAAATCCAGGCGCCGCATTTGTCTGAACGGCTGGCCTGGTACCGAGGGGATACGCGCCGACGCCGCGAGAAACAATCCTTACCTTACGCTCGTTTACGACACTACGCGAGCCCCGTCCACGGCCCGTACGCGCCAACCCTCGGTCACGGCGCCCGGAATCCCCAACGCCACGACGCATCCCCCGAAGCCCGCCCCCGTCATCCGGGCCCCGAACACGCCGGGCAGCGCCGCCAGCCGCGCCGCCAGCGTGTCGAGCGCACCGGTCGTCACCTCGAAGTCGGCCGCGAGGCTGGCGTGGCTCTCGCCCATCAGCCGGCCCGCCGACGGCAGGTCGCCCGCGCGCAGCGCCGTCGCGAACGCGCGGACGCGGGCGTTCTCCGTCACGACGTGCCGCGCCCGCCGGCGCAGCCGCTCGTCCTCGATCCGCTCGACGTCGTCGCGCGTCGCCCCCGCGAGCGGGCCGACTTCGGCGGCGGCACGCTCGCAGTCGGCGCGGCGGTCGGCGTACTCGGACCCGGCCAGCTCGCGCGCGACGCCGGTGTGCACGACGACGACCTCGCAGCCGGGCGGGAGCGGAACGTGCTCGACGCCGAGCGTCGTGAAGTCCACGACCATCGCGTGGTCCGCGCGCCCGCAGGCCGAGGCGAGCTGGTCGAGCAGGCCGCACGGCACGCCGACCGCCGCGTGCTCGGCGCGCTGGCAGGCCGTCGCGAGCTCGAACGGCGTCCCCCGGAACCCCAGCGCCAGCGCCACCGACAGCTCCAGCGCCGCGCTCGACGACATGCCCGCGCCCACCGGCACCGTGGACGTCATCGTGCCGGTGCCGCCGGCCTCGGGACGTACGACGGACACGACTCCCGCGACGTACCTCGCCCACCGCGGCCTCACCAGCATCGGGTCGGCGACGTCGAGCGGGACGACGGCCTGCAGCGGCTGCTGGTCGGAGACGATCCGCACCTCGTCGCCCCCGCGCTCCAGCGTCGTCGTCGTGCCGAGGTCGACTGCCATCGGGCAGGCGAGACCACCGGTGTAGTCCGTGTGGTCACCGATGAGGTTGACCCGCCCCGGCGCGAAAGCCGTCGTCGTCGCGTTCATGAAACAAGTCAACAGGAGTCGTAGGCTGCGTGGGGTCCCGAGAACGGATCTGTGGATGAGTTCCGCGAAAAACCTCACCCCTCTCGTCCTGGGGATAACCACGGCCGCGAACGTCGTCGACCCTGCCATTCCGGAAATGCTCCGTTCCGCGCCCGCGCAGGTGCACGAGACCCGCGTCGACCCCGGCGCCGGCGTCGTCGTCGTGGCGCTGAAGCCGGGCGCCGTTCTCGACGAGGACCTCGCGGCGGAGCTCGGCGGCGAGGGCGCCGACGCGGGTGCGCTGCCGTGGCCGGACGTCCCCTCGCTGGGTGCCGTGGTCCGCGAGCGTGGCGGTGTCCGCGTCATAACGACGACTGGGTGATCCTCGAGGCGAACGACCACGTCGGCGGTCTCGCGACGTCGTTCACGTCGGAGAACGGGCTCACGTACGACGTGGGCGGCCACGTGAGCCGGAGACGGTGTGGAGCCCGCGCGGAGAGAGAGGCGGGCACGGCATCCGGTAGGTCGCCGTGCGCCGCTCGTCTCCGCTTCTTCGTGATCTTGGCTGCCTTTCTGCTGCCCGAGCGACACGAACGCAGCCAAGATCAGGAAATCCGGTCGTCGTCCGCGGCGTAGCGTGGCCGGATGATCGTCGACCACGTCACCCTCGTCGTGGACGACGACGCGGCGACGGCCCACCACTTCCGCGAGGCGTACGGCCTCGGCTCGCGCGGCGGCGCGTACCTCGACCACCTCGGCGCGACGTCGACCGCCGTGCCGCTCACGCCGCCACAGTCGGTCGAGTGGCTCGCGGTCAGCGATCCCGCCGTCGCCGAAGGCTCACCGACGGGCCGGATGCTGCTCGACGCGCTCGCGGACGGCGGCGGGCTCGTCGCGTGGACGGTGCTCGTCGACGACATCGACGCGGTCGCGGCGCGGACCGGCATCGCGCCCTACGCCGGCGCCACCCGCAACACGTACACCGGCACGTTCCGCCGCTGGTGGACGGTCACCGGCGCGCCGCACCTGCCGATCTTCATCGCGTACGACGGCCCGCCGCACGAGCGGGTCGAACGCTGGCAGGCGGCGTACGACATGGTCGGTCACACCTGCGCGCCCGGCGGCTTCGCGCGGATCGAGGTCGGTGGCGACGCGGCCGAGCTGGACGACTGGCTCGGCCCGCACGACCTGCCCGTCGCCGTCGTCGACGGCCCGCCCGGGTTGCGAGCGGTGCACGTCGCGACGGCGAACGGGCCTGTCGTCCTGCGCTGAGCTACCGGAGCAGCGTCAGCCCGTCGATGGGCCCGCGAACGAACGACGTGCTCGCGAGAGCGGAGGCGACAGCGAGGGCGCGCAGACGCATGGAGTCCCCTGTGATGTGGGCTGGGGCCGACAGCGTCACCCGCGATGGGGGTATTGGTCCGCAAGGTCGTGGAAAGACGGCCCATGTGACTATGGCCGCCAGGGTCCGAGGTCGCCGAACGCGTGCTCCGGCACCGGCAGGCCGAGCTCCTCGCACGCCCACCGCAGCGTCGCGACAGCCTCGCGGCGCTCCGTCTCGGCCAGCCGCGGGGCCGTGTCCGGGCCGACCCTGCTGAGGTAGAACGCCGCGTTGCCCGCCATCCACGCGGCCCACTCCGGGTGCGCGTCGAGCACGATCCCCTGTGGCCCGCCGGCCGCGCGTACCGCGGCCTCGCCCCACGCGCGCATGGCCAGCGGGTTGCCCGCGCCGCAGCCCGCCCAGTCGACGAGGACGACACCGCGCTCCGTACGGCACCAGTTCTGCAGCCACACGTCGAGGTGTGCCAGCCGGTCGCCGCTCCGGCCGGCGGCCGCCGCCGCCGGCGTCAGCGCGGGGAGGTGGCGTTCGGCCCAGGCGTCGTCCACGAGCCCCGTCGCGACCAGCGGCGCGCGGTCGTCCGCGAACGCCGTCCACCCCGGCCCGGTGTCGATGGCGCCGAGTCCATCGGGTGCCGGCAACTCGCCGAGGCCGTCCAGCGCTGTCCGCAGCGCTGCCGCGTCGGCGGCCGTGACCGGGGCGCCCCAGCGGGCGTTCGAGAGGTCCTCGGTGACGAGGACGGCCGGCGGGCCCGGGTCGTACGCGTGGAGCCGGGGGACCGCGTCGAAGGTCACCGAGGAGTACACGCGGTGCTCGACCGCGACACCGTGGCGGTCGTCCGCCGTGGCCTCCGCCTTGACGAACGCCGACCCGCCGTCGGCCCACCGCACGACCCAGCGGCCGGCTCGCGAGTACGCGCCCTCGTCGCGTACGGACCACGCCACCGGCTCGCGGCCGGTGATGCGGCGCAGTACCGGCGCGAGGTCCTCGGGGGTCACGCCGACAGCGTTTCACCCCTCGAGGCGCGGGCACCCGGAAACCGGAGACGAGAGACGACGAGGGAGCCCATTCAGATACTGAATGGCCTCGTTTCGGTCGCGACGCGGCGGGCACGCGGAGTCGCATGAAGACATCGCTCGACGGACGGGTCGTCGTCGTACTCGGCGCGTCCTCAGGGATCGGCCGCGCGACCGCCGCGCGGTTCGCGAAGCAGGGCGCCACCGTCGTCTGCGCCGCGCGCGGCAAGCGCGCCCTCGATGCCACGGTCTCCGAGATCACGCAGGCAGGCGGCCGCGCGTTCGCCATCCCCACCGACGCCGCCGAGCGCGGCCAGGTCGACGCCCTCGCGCGCCAGACGATCGCCGAGCACGGTCGCATCGACGTCTGGCTCAACGCCGTCGGCATCGCGAGCTACGGAGCGTTCGAGGCGACGCCGCCGGAGGAGTTCGAACGCGTCCTGCGCGTCAACCTGCTCAGCCACGTGTGGGGCGCGTACGCCGCCCTGCCGCACCTGCGCGAGTCGGCGGGGACGCTCGTCGGGATCGCGAGCGTGTTCGGCACGCGCTCGTCGCCGCTGCTGACGTCGTACTGCGCGTCGAAGTGGGGCCTGCGCGGCTTCTACGACGCGCTGCGCATGGAGCTGCGGCACCAACGCGAGCCGGTGAGGGTGACGACGATCCTGCCGTCGTCGGTCGACACGCCGCTGTTCGTCCACGCGCGCAGCAGGCTCGGCACGCGCCCGCGGCCGATCCCCCCGGTGTACGACCCCGAGGTCGTCGCCGCGGCGATCGTGCGCGCCGCGCGGCGCCCGACGCGCGAGGTCGTCGTGGGCGGGGCGGGAGCGGCGTACGCCACGGTGCAGCGCATCGCGCCGGCGCTCTCCGACGCGACGTCGGGGCTGCTCTGGCGGCTGCAGCACGACGACCGCGCCGACGACGCGCACGACAACCTCGACGAGCCGGTGGACGGCGCGGGCGCGGTTCGGGGCGGCTGGAAGGGCCACGTGTCGCAGACGAGCGCGTACACCGCCCTGGTGGGGCAGCGTCCCTGGGCGACCCGCGCGCTCGTGACCGGCGCCGGCCTGCTGGCGTACCGACGACTCCGGAGGTGCTCGTGACGACGAAGGTCTGGATCACCGAGGCGGACGGCGCCGCCGAGGGCGACTACGTCCTGCGCCGCAAGGGCGACGAGATCGAGGTCGGCCGCGTCGCCGACGGCGACGTCGCGTGGACCAGCACGATCCCCGCGTCCACGCTGCCCGACCTCGAGGGCGCCGGCCAGGAGCGACTGCTCGTCGCCGCCCGCGGCGTCGAGACCGCCATGCACAACCGAGGAGGCTGAACGCCATGACCAAGCCCCAGCAGAACGAGCTGCGTCGCAGCGGCACGGGCGCGACCGACCAGAGCAGCGCCGAGATCAAGGCCGAAGCGGGCCAGGAGCTCGGTACGAAGGGCACGGGCGGCCCGGTGCCGCCCGGCAACCAGCCGGGCTGGATGGACCGCGGCGGTCCCGCCGAGAACTACCCCGACAAGTAACGAGCGTTAGCGAAGCCCCGGGCAGGCAAGGCGCCGGGGCTTCGTCGTGCGCGGGCTACGCGAGCCGCGTACGGACCTCGTCGACGAGCTCGGGCACCTCGCCCGCCGCCCAGTCGAGCGAGAAGTCGTGCGGCAGCTCGGTGACGACCTTGCGTTCGAGGAGCACCTCGATCGACTCCCGGACGACCAGCTCCTCGTCGGTGCCGATCAGCACGTCGCGGATGTCGTCGGGAACGGTCACGCGGTGCGTCGTACGGATGTCTCCCTCGCCGACCGTGACGGAGAACTCGTGCGGGCCCATGGGCAGGATCTCGATGTCGCTCATGGGCGGCGCGTACCCGGGGGTGTCCGGCGCAAACGACGCGGGTAGGCGGCAGGCATGACCGAACAGCAGGGCACCGAAGTCCCCGAGCCGGAGACGTGGCAGACCGGCGACGAGCCGCCGACCGGCCGGCAGGAGGCGTACCTCGAGACGCTGGCCCGTGAGGCCGGCGAGGAGGTCCCCGGCGGCCTCACGAAGGCCGAGGCGTCCGAGAAGATCGACGAGCTGCGCGAACGCACCGGACGCGCGTAGCGCCGGCGGAACGGCGTGGCGAACCACACCGTTCCCCCGCGAATGGGGGCGGCGCTACCGTACGGCGCCATGAACACGCGCCCCCGCACCGCCGCCTCGCTGGTCGCACTCGCCGCGGCGTACTTCATCAACGAGGGCATCTACGCCCTCATGCTCGTCGGGTCGTGCTCGACGCCGGCCGGACCGGGCGAGACCCCGTGCCCGCCGGGCAGCGAGAAGTACTTCTTCTACCTCTTCTTCGGGATCATCGTCGCGATGGGCGCGATCTTCGCCGGCGGGAGCTGGTTCGCGTTCCTCTCGATCTTCGCCGCCGTCGGCATCGGCGCGATCCGCGCGGGGATGGCGCCCGAGGCTCCCGAGGGCACGGGCTGGTACTTCTTCTTCGGGCTGACGTTCCTCCTCACGCCGCTGTCGGGGCTGATCGCGCTGCCGTTCGTCGGGCTGAAGCGCCTGAGGGCGGCGCGGCTGCTGAGCAACGGGCACACCGGCACAGGGACGGTGCTCGCGATCGGCGACACCGGCGTCACGATCAACGGCAACCCGCGGGTACGGCTGACGTTCCGCATCGAGCCGTCGGACGGCGTCACGCCGCCGTTCGAGGCGACGAAGACCACGACGGTCTCGCGCGTGCAGCTGCCGCGCGTCGGCGACCGCTACCCGGTCTGGTTCGACCCGGACGACCACGACAAGTGGGCGTTCGCGACGGGGCCGGGCACGGCCGCGGTCGAGCAGCCCGGTCTGCGCAAGCTCGTCGAGCTGGCGAAGCGCGGCGCGCAGCCCGGCGTCCCCGCGCCGCAGCCGCAGCACGTCGTCGGGGAGCTGAACCGCCTCAACGAGCTCCGCCTCACCGGCAAGATCACCGCCGAGGAGTTCGCGTCGCGGACCGCCGACCTTCTCCGCGCATGAGCGGCCGTCGGCGGGCCGTCGGCTGGCTGTTCTCGGCGGCGGCGTTCGTACTGATCGCGTGGGGGACGTACGACGAGTCGAGGCGCCCGCTGCTGATGAGCGTGGGCCTGCTGCTGGCCGCCGGAGCGGCGTACGGCGGTCCCGCGTGGCGGGTCTTCGGGGTGGTGTCCGGCGGGGGCGCGCTCGGGGCGTTCCTCGCGGGCGAGGCGCTGTGGGGCGCCCTCTACCTGCTCGTCGTGCTGGCCATGGCCGTCACGGACGGCCTCGCGTACCGCCACCGCCGGCTCGCCGGCACCGGCATCCAGACGAGTACGGCGCCGCCGTCGATGCCGCGCTGACGAGAGGGGATCGGCTGATGCATCCGAGCACCGAACGCGTCGTGCGCGCGTTCGCCGACGCCGGCGTACGCATCGACGTCGTGGACATCCCCGAGGGCGCCGCGACCGCGGCCGCCGCCGCGGCGGCGCTCGGCGTCGAGGTCGGCCGCATCGCCAACAGCCTCGTCTTCACCGCCGGCGGCGAGCCGCTGCTCGTCATGACGAGCGGCGCCAACCGCGTCGACACGAAGGCCGTCGGCGCGCTGCTCGGCGCGACCGTGAAGCGGGCAGACCCGGAGACCGTACGGGCGGCCACGGGCTTCGCGATCGGCGGCGTCGCGCCCGCGGGCTTCCCCGCGCCGGTGCGCGTGCTCGTCGACGAGGACCTGCTGTCGTACGACACCGTGTGGGCGGCCGCGGGCACGCCGCACACGGTGTTCGAGACGACCGGTGAGGAGCTCGTCAGGGTGACCGGCGGGACGGCCGTGAAGGTGACCGGCTAGGCCGACCAGACCTGGGCCCACCATCTTCCCGTGCGTCGCGACCCCGCGCGTGCCCGGCCGCACTGGAAGCTCGGAGCAGTCCGGGCGGCGGGCGCCCTACGAGGCGCGCCGCATCCGCCGCGCGACGACCGCCGCGCCGGCCAGCGCGACCGCCGCGACCGGCCAGCCCAGGCCGCCCGTCGTCGGGATCGTGCCGCCGTCGTCGTCCCCGTCGCCACCGGTGTCGTCGCCGCCGCCGTCGGTGTTCTCGCCGCCACTGCCGCCGGAGCCCTTGGCCGGCAGTACGAAGTCGAACGCCGCCGTCCCGTCGACCGGGTAGAGGAAGCCCTGCAGCTCGTTGACGGACGTGTTGCCCATGGCCCACGCGGTGCCCGAGTAGAAGCGCGAGACGCCGGTCTCTTCGGCCTCGCCGACCTCCGGCCTGCCGTGCTCGTCGATGCCGGTGAACGCCTTGAGCAGGTTGCGCGGCACGGTCATGCGGATGATGCCGGAGTCCTCGTCGACGTCGATCGGGACGGCAGTGGCTCCGGGGTACGTGAAGCACTTCGACTCGGTGCCGATGCACGTCACGGAGCCCGTCGCGAAGTCGTCGAAGCCGCCCGCGAAGCCGCGCGCCGGGTCCCAGTGCACGGACAGCGCGGCGGGCTGGTAGCCGTTGACCCAGCGGAACGCCCAGATGAGCGACGTCGACCCGGTCGTCGTCAGCGCCGACTGCAACGCGCCCGCCGACAGGTCCGAGACCTTCATCGTCACGGTGAAGCCGCCCTCGTCCGCGACGTCCCCTGTCGAGAAGTCGGTCTCCGGGCCGACGACCGCGGAGAGGATGTCGAGCGCGGGCTGGTTGGTGCGCGCGGCCGGCGGTGGCGCGACCGGCACGGTGAGGCTCGAGATGGAGTACGGCGCCTGCGCGTCGCCCTCCGGGTCGGCGCCTCCTGTGCGCAGGACCGGACGGCGCTGGCCGAGGACGTGGCCGAGGTTGCTCTCACCGGTGTTCTGGACGAGGACGTTCGGCAACGCGATGGAGCCGAGCGTCGCGTCGGGCAGCTTCTGCGACTCGTTGTAGACGACGACGAGCCGCCCCGTCGTCGGGTCGAGCGCCATGGCGAAGAAGTCGGCGAGGCTGCGGTCGCCGCCGGTCGTGCAGGCGAGGCCCGACAGGCAGATCTGGTCGTAGTGCATCGGGTGCGTCGTGGCCTTGACCTGACGCCACGACGGCTCGGGGTCGAGCGCGTCGAGGGACTGCGCGACGTAGACGTCCCATGGCCCCTTGAACGTCGCGGAGTCGGCCACGCCACTGGTCGTGCTGCCGTACCACGCGATCGCCACGCGACCCGGCGCGCCGGACGCGACGAGCCACGGGAAGACCAGCGTGCGCGTCGGCGGCCTGTCGACCTGGATCGGCGTGGACCAGCCGGGGTTCTCGTCGGGCTCGGTGCACTCGTCGATCTTCGAGACCGGCAGCCACGAGTACATCGCGCGGAACGCCCCTTCCTCGCCGCCCTTCTCGCCCCAGGAGACGTAGAGGTTGCCGGCGAGGTCCTTGTCGAGGACGACGAAGCCGTTCGACGGGTCGGCGTCGGTCTCGGCGACGAGGCAGCGCGTCCACGTGTCGCCGGAGTCGAGGGAGACGGCGATGCCGACGGTGTTGCCGTCGTTGAAGCCGAAGTAGACGAGCGGCTGACCGGGGTTGGCCTCGTTGTGCGAGCCGTCGGGGTCGGCGGCCATCGGGCCGGGGAAGTCGGCAGTCGTCGAGATGTCGCGCTGCGCGGTCGCGGCACAGGGGCCGTACGCGTCGTACGTCAGCCCGCCGTTGGTCGACTTCTGCACGACGGTGGGGCCGCGGCCGACGTCGTTGTACGTCACGAACGACGTCTTGTCGTCGATGAACGTCGTCCACTGCCTGTCGGTCGCGCCGGAGCAGGTGGTCGGCATCGCCGCGAACGACGCGCCGTAGTTGTCGCTCGTCGCGGTCGTGAAGTCGGCGTCGGCGAGGCCGATGTAGGAGACGGAGTACGTCCCCTGAGCGTTCTTCGCCTTGCCGGTCGAGATGTAGCAGTCGCCGCCGCCGCGGTCGGCGAGCTGGCCGCGCGGCGGAGTGCCCAGCAGGTGGAACTGGTCGCCGCCGTCGGTCGACACCTGCGCGTAGTCGGCGCCGGTCGTGAAGCCGGTCGGGCCGCACGTGTAGATGCGGCCCTCCTTGTCGATCTCGATGTTCGGCTCGGACTCGTCGCGCTGCGGGTCCACCGGCTGGCCTGGCCCGAACGACAGCGTCGGCGGGATGACCGGGGGCGACGCGCCGCGGCGTGCGGCAGCACGACGGGAGCGGCAGCGGCGCAGACCGCGAGGAGGCCGAGGGACAGACGGCGCGCACGGGACGACATGGGCTCATGGTGGCACCGCGCGCGGCCGGGCCACACTGTCGGCGGCGAGAGGAGGCCGTGGGATGGGTGCGCTCGACGGCACGGTGGCGCTGGTCGCGGGGGCGACGCGCGGCGCGGGACGCGGGATCGCGGTGGCGCTCGGCGAGGCCGGCGCGACGGTCTACGCGACGGGGCGTACGACGCGCGGGCAGCGGTCGGAGTACGACCGCCCGGAGACCATCGAGGAGACCGCCGAGCTCGTCACGGCCGCGGGCGGCAAGGGCATCGCGGTCCGCGTCGACCACCTCGTACCCGAGGAGGTCCGCGCGCTCGTGGATCGCATCCGTACGGACTCCGGCCGGCTCGACCTGCTCGTCAACGACATCTGGGGCGGCGAGCTGCTCACGCAGTGGAACGTGCCCGTCTGGGAGCACGACCTCGCCGGCGGCCTGCGGATGCTGCGCCTCGCCGTCGAGACGCACCTCGTCACGAGCCACTTCGCGCTGCCGTTGCTCATCGAACGGCCCGGCGGGCTCGTCGTCGAGGTGACCGACGGCACCGCCGAGTACAACGCCACGCGCTACCGCCTCTCCGCGTTCTACGACCTCGCGAAGACGTCGGTGACGCGGCTCGCGTTCGCGCAGTCGAAGGAGCTGGCGCCGTACGGCTGCGCGGCGGTGTCGTTCACGCCGGGGTGGCTGCGCTCGGAGATCATGCTCGAGTCGTTCGGCGTCACCGAGGCGAACTGGCTCGACGCGACGACGAAGACGTTCGACGAGCCGGGCGCCGACGTCGACCTCGCGCACTTCGCGATCTCGGAGACGCCGCTCTACGCGGGCCGCGCCGTCGCCGCGCTCGCCGCCGACCCCGACCGCACCCGCTGGAACGGCCAGTCCGTCTCCAGCGGCCAGCTCGCGCAGGTCTACGGCTTCACCGACGTCGACGGCAGCCGGCCCGACGCGTGGCGGTACCTCGTCGAGGTGCAGGACCCCGGCCTGCCCGCCGACGTGACGGGCTACCGCTGATCGGGCCAAACCGGTCGTACGCGGGCACCTCCCTTGGGACACTGGCGTGATGCAGGAGCCGAGGTGGACCGAGGTCGACGGCGTTCCCGTGGCGTGGGTCGACGTCGCGGGACCGTTGCGCGCCAGCCTCTGCTTCCGCGTGGGGATGGCCAACGAGACCGTCCCGCTGCGCGGCGTCACGCACCTCGTCGAGCACCTCGCGCTGCACGGGATGCACGACCGGCGGTACCCGCTCAACGGCACCACCGACCTGACCGAGACGCGGTTCATGTCGGCGGGCACGCCGGAGGAGACGGTGGAGTTCCTCGGGACCGTCTGCGACCGCCTCGGCGACCTCCCCGCGGAGCGCGTCGAGGTCGAGCGCCAGGTGCTGCGCGCCGAGGCCGACGCGCGGACGCGGTCGTACCGCGACACCCTGCTGGTCTGGCGGTACGGCGCCGCGGGGCCCGGGCTCGCGGGGATCGACGAGTACGGCCTGCGCTGGCTGGACGCCGCCACCGTGCGATGGTGGGCGGCCCAGCGCTTCACGCGTGGCAACGCGATCCTGCTCCTCAGCGGCCCGCCGCCGGCGGGGCTGCGCCTGCCGCTCGCCGACGGGCCCGCGCACCCGCCGGTCGTCGCCGAGGCGACCGAGGCGGTCATCCCCGGGTGGTTCCCGACCGACTGCCGCGGCGTCGCGATGTCGGGCGTGCGGCCGCGCCGCCCGGGCGGCAACGTCGCCATGGCCGTCCTGGAGAGCGAGCTGACCCGGGTGCTGCGCTTCGAGCGCGGGCTGACGTACTCCGTCGGCGCTCTCAGCGAGGCGCTGGACGCGACGCGGTCCCACGTCGTCTACGCCGCGGACGCCCACGTCGACCGGCACGCCGAGCTGCGCGACGGCTTCCTCGAGGTCGTCGGGCGGCTGGCCGACGCCGGCCCCGACCCGGCCGAGCTCGAGCGGCTGATCGACAGGGGCGGCCGCGGCGACGCCGACGACCACCTGCTCGGGTACCTGTTCGGCCTCGGCGCGGACTTCGCCGCGGGCGCGCCGTACGAGTCGTTCGAGCTGCTCGACGAGGCGTGGCGGACGATGACGCCGGAGGGTGTCACCGAGCTGGTGCGCGCCGTCGCCGACTCGGCGCTGTTCATGCTGCCGTACGACCTCGGCATGCCCGCCGACATCCCCGCCGTGCCGGTGACGTCGCCCACCACGGTCGCGGGGCGGACGTTCCGCGGTCTGGCCCGGCACGAGGTGCTCGTCGTTGGAGACGAGGGCGTGTCGCGCGTCGAGCACGGGCACGCGGTGACCGTGCGCTGGAACGAGACCGCCGCGACGCTGTGGTGGGGCGACGGCACCCGCGTCGTCGTGGGCCGCGACGCGTTCCAGGTCGTCGTGAAGCCCGCGGAGTGGGAGGACGGCCACGACGCCGTCGCGGCGATCGACGCCAGGGCGCCCCGGCACGCGGCCGTGCCGATGGGAGAGGGGAAGCCGCCCCCGCCGCCCGGCTCGTGGCCGGCGCCCACCAGGACCGACAACCGGGCCGCCGCGTGGTTCGGCCTCGCGTGCGGCTTCGGGGTCGCGCTGCTGTTCCTCGTCATCGGCCTCGACGGGCCCCAGCCCGCCACGGAGTACTCGGAGGAGGTGACGCGGGAGGACGCCAACCTGATGATCGCCGTCGGCGCCGGGGGCATGGCGCTGACGCTCTTCCTCGCGTGGCTCAAGCTGCGCAAGCGGCGCCGCGACCGGGCTAGCCAGGCCGAATGGCGTTCTGTACCCTCGTAGTTACTCGCGAGTAACAAGGAGCGCAGCAGCCGTGGGCCACTACAAGAGCAACCTCCGGGACATCGAGTTCAACCTCTACGAGGTGCTCGGCACCGACGAGCGGCTGGGCCAGGGGCCGTACGCCGACATGGACATGGACACCGCGCGCAACGTCCTCCGCGAGGTCGACCGGCTCGCGACGGAGGACTTCGCGGCGTCGTTCGAGGAGGGCGACAGGACGCCGCCGACCTTCGACGCGGCGACGGGCACCGTGACGCTCCCGCCGGGTCTGCGGAAGAGCCTCGACGCGTTCTTCGGCGGCGAGTGGTTCCGCCTGGACCTGCCCGAGCACCTCGGCGGCTACGGCGCCCCCGCCAGCCTGCGGTGGGCCTGCGCGGAGCTGCTCTGCGGCGCCAACGCCCCGGCGTTCATGTACGCCGTCGGCCCGCTGTTCGCGAAGATCCTCGACGGCATCGCGACCGACGAGCAGAAGGAGCGCTTCGTCAAGCCGATGATCGAGCGGCACTGGGGCGCGACCATGGTGCTGACCGAGCCGGACGCCGGCTCCGACGTCGGCGCGGGGCGTACGCGCGCGATCCAGCAGTCCGACGGCACGTGGCACGTGGAGGGCGTCAAGCGCTTCATCACCAGCGGCGACTTCGACTGGCCCGAGAACATCGTCCACCTCGTCCTCGCCCGCCCCGAGGGCCACGGGCCAGGCACCAAGGGCCTGTCGCTGTTCATCGTGCCCAAGCTGTGGGTCGACGAGGACGGCTCCCTCGGCGAGCGCAACGGCGTCTACGTCACCAACGTCGAGCACAAGATGGGCCTCAAGGCCTCCGCCACCTGCGAGATCACGTTCGGCGACCGCGAGCCCGCCCGCGGGTACCTCGTCGGCGAGGTGCACGACGGCATCGCGCAGATGTTCAAGGTCATCGAGTACGCCCGCATGATGGTCGGCACCAAGGCCATCGCGACGCTGTCGACCGGCTACCTCAACGCCCTCGACTACGCGAAGACCCGCGTGCAGGGCGCGGACATGACGAAGATGCTCGACAAGACCGCGCCGCGGGTCGAGATCATCGCCCACCCCGACGTACGCCGGATGCTCATGGTCCAGAAGGCGCACGCCGAGGGCATGCGCGCGCTCGTCCTCTACACGGCCACCGTGCAGGACCGCATCGAGATGGGCGACGCCTCCGCCGACGCCCTCAACGACCTGCTGCTGCCGATCGTCAAGGGCTACGGGTCGGAGACGTCGTACCGGCTGCTCGCCGACTCGCTGCAGGTGTTCGGCGGCTCCGGCTACCTGCAGGACTACCCCGTCGAGCAGTACATCCGCGACGCCAAGATCGACACGCTGTACGAGGGCACGACGTCGATCCAGGGCCTCGACCTGTTCTTCCGCAAGATCGTGCGCGACCAGGGCGCGGCGCTCACCGCGCTGCTGTCCGAGGTGCAGGAGGTCGCCAAGGGCGACGCCGGCAACGGCGCCCTCGCCGACCAGCGCGCCGCCCTCGCGACCGCGCTCGAGGACGTCCAGGCGATGGTCGGGTCGATGGTGGGCTACCTGCAGACCGGCATCGAGGACCCGCGCAACGCGTACAAGGTCGGCCTCAACACCACCCGCCTGCTCATGTCCCTCGGCGACCTCGTCATCGGCTGGCTGCTCGTCCGCCAGGCCGAGGTCGCGCTCGCGCGGCTGGGCGACGGCGTGGGCGGCGCGGACAAGGCGTTCTACGAGGGCAAGGTCGCGGCGGCGCGGTTCTTCACGACGTCGGTGCTGCCCGAGCTCACGGCGCGGCGGCGCGTCGTGGAGACGACCGACCTCGCGTTGATGGACCTGCCCGTCGAGTCGTTCTGACCGTCCGGGCCTGCCCGTTCTTTGAAGATCACCACGCGCGAGACCGGCGCCTCACCCGCAAGGAACGCGGCGATGGCAGGAGAACGCCGTCCGGCGGGCGAAGGGGACGCCCGTCCCCTCACTAAGGAGTTCGTCTTGCGCAAGATCCTGCTCGCGGCCGCGGCCGCCGGCCTGCTCACCGCGTCGTTCGCCGGTACGGCGTCGGCCTCCGAGTGCATCCAGTGGCCCAACCCGCTCGGCTGGGACCAGATCGAGGTCTGCCACCAGCTGCCGATCGACCCCCAGGACATTATCGAGCTCGAGTCCTAGGAGGGATCTGCGAACCCCTGCCCTGCTGCGCCGAGCCCAGACGGCGACCGGCTTCGTTCTCGGTCGCCTGCGGGCAACACCAGCCCGCAGGCTCCCTGCGGCCTCGCCGGATCGCCGCCTGGCTCTCGGCTCGCGACGGGCCGGGTTCCGCAGAACCCTCCTAGCAGCCACACCGGACGCCGGCCTGCCACGCGACGTGGCGGCCGGCGTTCGTCCTTCTCAGAACACGGAGAGCTCGCTGCGGGACGTGTAGAACCCGCCGCTGGTGCCGGTGACGCGGACGTACCGCGCGCTGCCGCTCAACGCGCCCGCGCAGAAGTCCCCGGGGAACGCCTCGTCGGTGTCGATGCCCGCGTCGCGCCAGGTGGTGCCGTCGTTCGACAGCGCGATCCTGTCGATCGTGTCGCAGCCGTGGAACGCGAGGTACGACACCCGCCGCACGCCGCCGAGGTCCACGACGAACCTGCGGTCGCACGACTTCCCGCCGCACGTGTCGGGCGTCTTCGGCGTCCAGTTCTTCGTGACGTCGCCGTCGGTGAGGCCGCACGGCGACTGGCGTACGGGCTTCCCGCTGCGCGGCATGTACTCGATGCAGGAGCGCCCGCGGCTCTGCGGCCGGTACCTGCCGCGCGTGGTCGTCGACGAGGAGTACGTCGAGTCGCCCAGCCGCGTGCGGACCGTCACCGTCACCGACACCTTCGCCGCGGCGTCGACGAGGTTCCGCGCGTCGAACGTCGTCCCCGGCCTCGCCTCGTGGTCCTCGACCAGCCGGGAGTCGCCGGCCGTGACCGACAGGTGCGCCGACTTCCACGACCCGAGCGACGACGGCGGCGTACGGAACCGCACGGTCGCCCGCGTGCCGCGCTGCTCGACGCTGACGGCGGGGTTCCACAGCACGACGTCCGGCAGCACGAGCGGCTTGCTCTTGAAGTCCACGTCGGCGCCGAACGCCGGCCCGTCCTTGACCGCCACGGTGAGCGAGTAGTCGTCCACGTCGGGTTCGAGGAACACCGTGTAGCGGCCGTTCGCGTCGGTGCGGCCCTCGCCGTACGGCACCGTGCAGATGTCCGTGAGGCAGGCGAGCCCGAGCGAGAACACCGCCACGAACGCCGTCGCCAGGCCCTCGAAGAACCCCTGGTTCTGGCTCATCCGCACGGTGGCGCCGGAGACCGGGCGGCCGGCGGTGTCGACGACCCGGCCGCGGACGGGGATGCCGTCGGGCGGCGCGCTGTACGTCCTCGCCGGCTGCGGCGCGGGCACCTTCGTCGCGCGCGGTGGCTTGGTCGCGCGCGGGGTGCGGGCGGGGGTCGGGGTCGGGCGTACCGAGGCGGAGACGGTCGGGCTGGGCGCCGCGGAAGGGGTACGGCGCTCGGACCGTACGGTCACGGCGACGACGGCCGCGACGAGCGCGACGGCGATGACGACGGCGAGCGGCGCCTGCCAGCGCCGATCGGGAGGCGGCGGCGAAGGTGGCGCACCCCAGCCCGCGCCGGGCGCTGCCCACGGGTCGGTGCCGGGCCGGTCGGGCGCTGCCCACGGGTCGGTCATCGATGTCCCTCGTCAGGCCGGTGGCGTCACCGGCTCCGACCTCCGAATGTAGCCACCGGTTTCGTCCGCGTTCGGCGCTTTCGCGGGTCGGTGGCGGACCGCGGTCCCTTCGCGCGGATGGTCTCCCCCCCATGACCGCGCGGCGAACGGGACCGCGGCCGCCGCTCGGGCCGCCCCCAAGCCGACAGCGAGGAAACGTTCCCTCTTCTGCGTAGATGTCGGAAAGGGGTTTTCGGTTCAGGTCGGGCAGAAACGTCCGGTGAGCCGGCTGCGGGACCTCAACCCGCCGGAGTCCTGGCAGCGGCTGCCCGCCGACATGCGGTGGACGGTGCTGCACGAGGCGCGGCGGGGCGCCCCGCGCTCGACCCCGTCGTCGCGACGGCCGCCCTCGACTGGGCCGGGTGGGCGCTCCGCCGGGCGCGGCTGGTGTTCCTGGCAGGCGGCGTGCTGCTCGTCGTGGTCGTCGTCCTCGAGGTGTTCTCGCACTGGGTGCTGCTGACCGGCGGCGGGCTGGTGTCGGCGATGGCGGCGACCGCGCGTGAGCGACGCCGGGCGCTGGAGGTGCTCGAGGCCCTAGTAGCGCTTGGCGAAACGGCCTGATGGTGGCCGAGCGTGACCGGCCGCGTCCCCGGTGAGCGCCTTCGCTCTGATCGGGGTGCGATCTGCGCTTTTTCCCCGCACGGCCCGCAACCCGGTTGCGGAGCCGACCCGAGCACCGTCACCGCACGTGAACATGCGCGGCGTTTCGCCAAGCCCTCCTAGCCGAGGCCGCGGAGCGGCAGTGACAGGACGTCGTCGCCCTCGGGCACGAGGCGTACGGGGATGCCCCAGTCCTGCGTCGTGAGGTGGCACGCGGGGTGCTCGCCCTCGTCGTCGCACGTCGCGGCCCACGCGGTGACGTGCAGCACGCCGGCCTCGTGGCCCTCGGCGAGGAGGAGGTCGCGCGTGAGGCCAGGCTCCGTGCCACCGCCCTTCCGCAGCAGCTCGGGAGGGGAGGCACTGACCGCGAGCCGGGTCGCGGGGCCGAAGCTGTCGTCGAGGTGCTGGCCCCTCGGCGGCTCGAACGCCACCGTGAGCCGTACGGCGCCGGGCCGTACGTCGGTGGCGGGACGCTGCGTCTGCCGCGCCTCGCCGTCCACCGTCTCGGCGCGCATGAGCGGCCTGCTGACGGTGTGGCCCGCCGACTCCACGACCCAGACCTCGCCGCCGCGCTCGACGGCGTCGGACGGCTCCGCGAGGCCCGTCGCGAGGGTCGAGACGGTGCCGGCGGCGGGGTCGTACGACCGCAGGGCGCCGTTGTACGTGTCGCAGACGAGCACCGTCCCGTCCGCGCGGGCGAGGACGCCGAGCGGGTGCTGCAGCAGCGCGTCGGCGGCGGGCCCGTCCACGTGGCCGAAGTCGAACAGCCCGTGCCCGACCGCCGTGCCGACCTCGCCGTCGCAGTACCAGCGCAGCGCCGACGTCTCGGAGTCGGCGAACCAGAGCCGGTCGGCGCCCACGGACAGGCCGCTCGGCTGCGCGAGGTACGCCGTCTCCGCGGGCCCGTCGCGCAGCCCCTCGGCGGCGGTGCCGGCGATGACGCCGACGGTCTCGCCGTCGTACGCCCAGAGCTGGTGGATGCCGGCCATCGCGATGACGAGCCGGCCGTCGTACCAGGCCAGGTCCCACGGCGAGCTGAGCGGCTGCGCCAGGGCGGGCCCGGAGAACGGCGCTGCGCGCAGCTGCTCGCCGGTCCCGGCCAGGACCGTCACCTCGCCGGTCGTGAGGTCGAGGCGGCGTACGACGTGCGCGCTCGTGTCCGCGACGGCCACGCCGCCGTCGGGCAGCAGGCAGAGCCCCTGCGGCTCGCGGAAGCCGTCGTAGCGGCGTACGACACCGCCGTCGTCGTCGAGCAGCACGACGGACCGGTGGCCGGTGTCGGAGACGAGCAGCCCGAGCGGGGTGTCGATGGCCTTGCCCGGAAACCGCAGAGGAGTCTCCGCGGCGGGCGGCGGGACGTACGGCGCGTCGCCACGCCGCAGCGTCCCCTTCGCCTCGTGGGTGGCGACGAGGTCGCGGATCACCTCGGCGAGCCCGGCGGCGTGGCCCTCACCGGAGGCCTGCGCGACGACGTACCCCTCGGGGTCGACGAGCACGAGCGTGGGCCAGGCGCGGACGGCGTACTGCCGCCACATCGTCAGGCCCGGGTCGTCGAGGACGGGGTGGCGGACGTCGTAGCGCTCGACCGCCGCGACGACGGCGTCGTGGTCGGCCTCGTGCGCGAACTTCGGCGAGTGCACGCCGACCACGACGAGCACGTCCGCGAACTCGTGCTCCAGCGGCCGCAGCTCCTCGATGACGTGGAGGCAGTTGGCGCAGCAGAACGTCCAGAAGTCGAGCAGCACGACCTTGCCGCGCAACGCCGCCAGCGACAGCGGCGACGGCGTGCCGACCCAGCCGCCGGCGCCCGACAGCTCCGGCGCGCGCACCCGCACGGTGTCCATCAGGGCGTGTCCGGTGGATCCTCGGTCTGCTGCGCGGCGCCCAGGGCGGCGCCTCGCCGCGTTGTCGTCGTCGCGCATAGCGCTGCTATGCGCTCCTCCTCCGCCTTGCGATCCACCACCCTCACCTCCGCTCGCGACGACCGAGATCCACCGGACGCGCCCTCTACGGACGCAGGTACAGCCCGCGCAGCCGGCCGACCTCGGCCATGCGCCGCTCGGCGAACCGGTCGGCGGCCACCGCGGGCGGCACGCCCTCGGACGCCGCGATCGCGAACACCTGCTTGGTCGTGTCGAAGATCTTCGCGGCGTGCGACTTGGCGCGCTCGAAGTTGAAGCCCTCGATCTCGTCGGCGACCTGGACGAGGCCGCCGGCGTTGACGACGTAGTCGGGCGCGTAGAGCACGCCGCGGTCGGCGAGGACCTTCTCGATGCCGGGGTGGTCGAGCTGGTTGTTGGCGGCGCCGCAGACGACCTGCGCCTGCAGCACCGGCACGGTCTCGTCGCTCAGCGCGCCGCCGAGCGCGCACGGCGCGTAGACGTCCATGGCCTCGGACACGAGCGCGTCCGGGGCGACGGCCTCGACCTCGGGGTGCTGCGCCTGGACACGCGCGATCGCGTCGGCGGAGACGTCCGCGACGACGACCGAGGCGCCGTCGTCGACGAGGTGGTCGACGAGGTGGTGGCCGACCTTGCCGACGCCCGCGACGCCGACCCGCTTGCCGGACAGCGTCGCCTTGCCCCAGACGTGCTCGGCGGCCGCGCGCATGCCCTGGAAGACGCCGTACGCCGTCAGCACAGCCGAGTCGCCGGCGCCGCCGTGCTCGGGGGAGCGGCCGGTGACGTACGAGCACTCGCGCGCGACGACGTCCATGTCCTGGACGTACGTCCCCACGTCGCACGCCGTGAAGTAGCGGCCGTTGAGCGACTGGACGAAGCGGCCGTACGCCCGCAGCAGCGCCTCGCTCTTGTCCGTCGCCGGGTCGCCGATGATGACGGCCTTGCCGCCGCCGAGGTCGAGGCCCGCGCAGGCCGCCTTGTACGCCATCGCGCGGGAGAGGTTGAGGACGTCGTGCAGCGCGTCGTCCTCGGTGGCGTACGGGTAGAAGCGCGTCCCGCCGAGCGCAGGGCCGAGGGCGGTGGAGTAGATGGCGACGATCGCCTTGAGACCGGAGGCGGGGTCCTGGCAGAAGACGACCTGCTCGTGCCCGGTGTTCTCGCTGAAGACGCCCACGGCGTACTGCTCCTGTTGGTCTGGCCTCGGGGGTGGTGAGGCGGGCATGGGGGGCCGCCACGAGCCCTTGTGAGGCGTAGCGGGACTCCCAGGGTAGAGGATCGCGCCATGGGGACCTACACCTCGTACCTGCGGGCGTACGAGCCGCTGGCCGCGTTCCCGCCGCCGGAGCGCAAGCGCTGGGAGCGCTACCTCGCCGACGGCCGCGTGCCGGCCACGACCGACGGCGTGCGGTACGAGCAGCGGGCCGCGATGGTCGCCGCCATCGGCATCCCGCCGGAGAACGAGGTCGACCACGCGTACGTGCACCGGCTCGACGGCGTGACGTACGTCTGCCCCTGGCGCACTCAGTTGCGCGCGTGGACGGCGATGACGGAGTTCCGCCGCTCGATGCCCGACGAGATCGCGGACGCGTTCTTCCCGAAGCAGGCCGCCGAGGTCGCCGAACGCGAGCTGGCCCGCGTCCGCGCAGAGGACCCGGACACCAAGACGTACATCCTCAGCGAGACGTGGCAGGTGCCGCTGCGGTGGTTCCTGCCGTTCGAGGGGGAGGAGCGCCGGCTGGTGCTCCACGGCGAGCGCTCGGTGTCGTACCTCACGTCGATGAGCAGCGCCCGCCGCCGCACCGCCCGCGCCCTCGCGATCCTGCGCCGCACCATCGAGGACCGGCCGATCCTCGACGGCGTCGAGGAGGTCGCGCGCTGGCTCGAGGACTACCACCCGCGCTCGCTCGTCGAGCTCGACTACGGCGGCCTCGTCGCGTTGTTCGACGACGTGGACCTGGAGGCAGACGAGTCCGCCGCGGACATCGCGCACGCCGTCGCCTGCCTGGCCGGCGGCGAGGTGGACGAGGCCACGGAGGCGTACGCCCGCGTGGCGACCCGCTGGGGCGCCGTCCGCGCCGTCGAGGTCGCGAACTAGACATCCGGGACCAGACGCAGGAACTCCCGTCTACGCTGGCTCGTCATGGACGTCATGGACCCTGCGCTGATCGCTCAGCCCGAGGAGGACGAGGAGCACACCAAGCGCTCGTACACCAAGGAGATGTGGTTCCTCCTCCTGGTGGCCCTCGGGCTGGCGCTGCTGCTCAAGTCGTTCCTCATCCAGGCGTTCTTCATCCCGTCCGGCTCCATGGAGAAGACGCTGCACGGCTGCAGCGGCTGCAGCGGCGACCGGGTGCTGGTCAACAAGGTCGTCTACAAGTTCCGCGACATCCACCGCGGCGAGATCGTCGTCTTCAACGGCAAGGGCACGAACTTCACGTCCGAGACCACCGTCGACCCGCCGAAGAACCTCGTCCAGAAGGTGCTCCGCGAGGTCCAGAGCTGGATCGGCTTCGGCGCGCCGGGCGACAAGGACTTCATCAAGCGGGTCATCGGGGTCGAGGGCGACGTCGTGGCCTGCTGCACCGACGGCCACGTCACGGTCAACGGCGAGGAGCTGATCGAGCCGTACGTCTACTACAGCGACACGTCGACGAAGCCCATGGAGTTCGGGCCCACGACGGTCCCCGACGGGGAGCTGTACCTCATGGGCGACCACCGCGACGGGTCCAGCGACTCCCGCTTCAACGGCACCGTCCCCGAGAAGGCGGTCGTCGGCAGGGCGTTCGCGATCTTCTTCCCCGTCAGCCGCGCCACGGTGCTCGGCGTGCCCAGCACGTTCGACCCGCCTGGCGGCCCCCAGGCGGCCCCGCACGTGCTCGGATTCGCGCTGGCAGTGCCCATCACGGTCGTTCGGCGACGACTTCGGGTTAGGACGGACTAGTCACGACATAGTCCCAAGATGGCCCGGGTGGGCCATATCGGACATCGCGGGCAACGGCGACGATCTGCACAGCGAGCGAACACCGCTCTCCCGCGAAAGGATCGACCATGAGCAGCCGCACTCCTGAGGCAGAGCCCCTCCTGACGCCGGCGGAGGTCGCGACGATGTTCCGCGTGGACCCGAAGACGGTCACCCGCTGGGCAAAGTCCGGCAAGCTGACGTCGATCCGGACGCTCGGCGGACACCGCCGGTACCGCGAGTCGGAAGTCAGGAACCTCCTCGCGGGCATCCCGCAGCAGCGTTCCGAGTAACACAGCTCCTCCTCGATCCAGCGCTCGGGCGGGCCCCCGCCCGGGCGCATGGCAGACGGGCCCTGATCCGGTTGTTGCGCAGGCGACCGGGCGGGGCCCGTCGCCATGCCACGGCGCGAGTCGGCGGTCCCGTCCGCAACCCGGTTGCGGGTCGTGCGGGGACAAGGCGCAGATCGCACCCCGATCGTGCGAGGGCTCGTCACGCGACCGCGAACGTCACGTGCGGTCACCAGCCAGTCGGCCAAGCCAGTCAGGCCGGCTCGCCCGCGTCGGTGCGGCCGTCACCTTCGTCGCCGCGGCGTGAACGCTGCTCGGCTTCGCGCGCAGGCGCCGCGCCGACCCGGCCGCCGAGGTATTCCCCGACCGGCGCGAACGCGTCTCCGCGTCCTGGCGAAGCAAATTAGAGGACCGGCCGCCCGTTCCGTCGAAATCCCCCCTCGGAAACACTTCCGTGGGGGGAGCCCAGCATGCGCAGGACCGTTCTCGTCGCCTTGGCGTTGACCATGGCGGCCGTGCCCGTCGCCGAGGCGAAGCCGAAGCCCAAGGCGGTCGCCGGCTTCACGATGGTCTACGGCTGGGCCAACAGTGCCGTCGACGTCACCGTGCCGAAGGGCGCGAAGCTGTTCGTGCCGACGCCCGAGCCCGGGCGGACCGCAGGGTTCGCGGAGCTCGTCAACTACAGCGCGGGCCAGAAGGACACCTGGATGGTCGTCGCGCTGATCTCGCGCTCGACCCGCGTCGCGGGCAGGCCCGTCGCGGCCGTGCAGGTCCACGCGCCGCGCCCCGACCACTGCCCCTCCGACGACGCGCCGACGGTCGAGCCGCCGCCGCCGTGCAGGACGTTCGTGGAGCACGTCTCCGTCCACGGGGTCTCCGCCACCGAGGTCGCCGGCGGCGTGCAGTACGCGCTGCCCGCGGGCACGTACCAGCTCATCGTCAGCGGCCCCTCGCGGCAGCTGCTCGCGGCGTACTTCCAGGTCGACGGTCTCGGCGGCCAGCGCGGCTTCGTCACGAACAAGGGCGTCGGCGCGGCGTTCGACCGCAACCGTTCCGAGGACCTCGTGCTCGCGCACAGCGAGGGCTACTTCGGCCGCAAGCTCAGCGCGAGCGGCATGGCCGTCATCGGCGTCTGGCACGCGGCGGCCGCCGACGAGCCGGGCGAGATGACGTACGCCCAGTGCGTCACCGCCGGCGACCCGGCGCTCGCCAACCCCGACGACTGCACCCCCGTGGCCGCGAGCGGCCAGGCGCCGCCCGCCGGCGTCGACGCGAAGAAGCCGGTGTTCGCGGCGTTCGACGGCGGCGTCACGCTCGACCCGGCGGGGACGGAGACGTTCCAGACGCCGATCCTGAAGAAGGGCACGTACTTCAACACGTTCCGCGTCACGCGCGGCGGGCGCGGGCCCGCGGCGGGGACGTTCGCGTGGTGGGTCATCGCGGACTCGTTGAAATAGTCCTCGTCCGAGACGGATGGTGGGCAGGGGCGGGATCGAACCGCCGACCTTCCGCTTTTCAGGCGGACGCTCGTACCAGCTGAGCTACCTGCCCCCGGAGGGGTCGAGCGGTCCCGACGGGATTTGAACCCGCGACCTCCGCCTTGACAGGGCGGCGTGCACTCCAAACTGCACTACGGGACCTCGTGGTGCCTTGCCGTACCCCCAACGGGATTCGAACCCGTGTCGCCGCCTTGAAAGGGCGGTGTCCTAGGCCTCTAGACGATGGGGGCTTGGACGCCCGCCGGCTGCGCCGTCGAGCGGAGACGACCCCACTGCCGTGCCGTCGGGAGAACCTGGGAAGCATAGGCGACGCGGGCGCCAAGTACCAACGCGCTTCTGCGTCCACAGGCTGAACTACGTCATCCACAGATGCGAAACGAGGTCGTTGCGCCCGCCGCGCGCCGCCTAGCATCGAGAGCATGGATCCGTACGAGATCGTCGAGCAGGGCGGCGTCCCCGAGCTGACCGAGTGGGTGCGGGGCCTCGTCGTGGGCTCGATCACCGTGCTGGACGTCGAGTACGACGCCGGCCCCGATCCCCAGGACCAGCCCGCCCTGTTCGTCGACCTGACGATCACGGATCCCGTGCCGGGACCGGGCTGGCCCGCCGAGGACATCATCGAGCTGACGCACCGGGTGTGGGCGAGGTGCGGGGAGCTCAGGCTGCCCAACTGGTACGTCCGCCCGCACTCGCTCCGTTCGCGCCTCCAGAAGGCGGCCGCCGAGGGGGGTGGCTAGGCGGTGCTGGCGCCGCTCGAGCCGCGGCGGCTCCTCGACCACGCCGTCCGGCTGGCACGTCCGCAGGACCTCGGGCCGGTGTCGCCGGAGTGGCTGCGACGCTCGACCTCGGCGTCGTACTACGCGGTGTTCCACGGCTTCGCCGTCGCGATGGCCGACCAGGTCGCACCCGGCTCGCCACCCGGAGAGCGGTACCGGCTTTGCCGCGCGCTCGACCACGGCAGGGTCGCCGACGTCTGCCGCTGGCTCACGGGTGCCGCGAGCGGCAAGGAGCACGTCCGTCCCATCGTCGCGCGGCTCCGTGCCAACCGCATGCTCGCCGATCTCGCGAGGGCGTTCCTCCTGCTCCAGCAGGCGCGGCACAGCGCCGACTACGACCATCTCGCCGACGTCGACGAGGGGCAGACGCTCTCGCACGCCGACGAGGCGACGCGCGCGCTCGACCTGCTCGAGGCGCTCGCGCCCACGCCGGACGGCCAGGAGTTCCTCGCGCTGGTCGCGCTGCACACGGCGCTGCGCTGACCCGAGAACGAAGGGTGGGCCGGGTGGGGATCGAACCCACAACCCACAGCTTAAAAGGCTGCTGCTCTGCCAGTTGAGCTACCGGCCCGCCGGTCATTCTGCCGCCCACGCCGCCAGGGCGCCCGGGTCACCAAGACAACACGCAGAGTCACCGAAAGGCCGTTCGGTCAGCCGCAATGGTCCCTTAGGACCACGACTGACGTGTGCGCAAGGGACGGTTCGGTCGCGCAGCGTGACCAGATCCCCCGATGACCGCCCGCCGGACCACCCGACGCGAGTACCACGGGACACGCGGGAGAGCGTCAACGGGGCCAGGCGAGGGGTTTTCCGATGAAGCGTGGCGTCGCGTCGCGAAGCGCGGTGACGGTTCTGCTGTCGAGCGCGGTGGTGCTCTACGGCCTCCCGAGCCTGCCGGCGACGGCCGCGAGCCCGGGCACCCCCGAGGCCATCGGCACCGCCCACGGCGTCGCGAGCCTCACCGCGGCTCTCGACACGATGGCCGACCACCCGGCGTTCGCGACGAAGCTGCCGCTCACCGACCGCAGCCCCGCCGACATCCTCGGCTTCCCGACGCTGTTCACCCGCACGCTCGGCCTCGACATGGCGGCGTTCGACGGCGACTACGCCGACCTGAAGAACGCCATCGAGGCGGCGAGCGAGACCGGTGTCACGTACACCGTCCCCGGCGGCATCACCGAGAGCGGCGACGTCGCGACGTTCACGATCCACGCCGTCGTGCACAAGACGCAGAACGTCCCCATCTCCTACGTGCGCCCAGGCAGCGACCCCGACGCCGCCAACCCCCGCCCCGCGATCTCCGTCCACGGCACCGACACGGCAGGCGTCGGAACGGTCCCCGTCGGCATGACGCTCACGGCCGACCTGCCGCTGCGTATGGACAAGGCCGTCCTCGCCGCCGACGGCGTCACGATCGACGTCCCGAACGCCCTCACGCTCGACCCCACCGCCACGACGCTGACGCTCGCCACCGACGCCAACAGCAGCCGGACGGGCCTGTCCTTCACCTCGCGGTACGGCTTCACCGACGTCACGGTCACGGGCCGCGCGGCGTACGACCTCGCGGGCTCGACGGTCTTCACCGACCCCGACGCGAGCGGCGCGGTCACGCAGGACGAGTGGACCAACACGCTGCTGCCGGACTGGGCGGCGTTCTCGCTGACCGACACGGCGGGTACGACGCCGAGCGTCGACGTCGCGCTGACGTTCGCCTCCTCGCTGCTGCCGAGCGGCACCGACGGCGGGACCATCACGTACGCCGACGCCGGCGCCCCCACGTACGTCGACCTCCGCCCGCTCAACCCCACCGCGACCGCGCCGAGCGCGCCGGTCGTCAGCCTCGCCAACCTCGAGCCGTTCACCCGCGTCGGCGCCGACGACGCGCTGACCAGCCTCTCGCAGTTCAGCGCCGCCATGGCAGGCGCGCAGGCGCGCATCGACCAGCGGCTGCCGCTGCTCGACAAGCGGTTCTCCGACGCGTTCTCGCCGGCGGGCCAGTTGCAGGACCTCGTCGAGCGCCAGGGCTCCGCCGCCATCGTCTGCGGCAAGGCCAACACCCAGCCGCCCACCGGCGCCGACCTCGCCGGCACCACCTGGTACTGCCAGGCCGTGACCCAGAGCGAGGTCACCAACGTCTCGTGGAAGCGCGCCGACGGCACCACCACCGGCATCACCGGCGCCACCACCGCGACCACCGCCGGTCCCGCGCCGACCACCAACATCACCGTCGCCAACGTCACCGGCGAGCCCGACGTCAAGGTGTCGTTCGACGTCACCGCGCAGCAGGCCGACGGCACCATGGCCACGCAGACGTTCACTGCCGAGCCGCGCATCCGCAGCGCGCAGGAGCTGCAGACCGCGCTCGACGCGCTCGAGGGCTCCACGATCACCGTCGCGTACGACCGCGTGGCCGAGAAGCTCACGTACGCCGTCGGCATCAGCAAGGACCCCGCGTCGATGACGACCGGCTACGACGTCGGCGACGCGCTCCGCCCGAAGACCGGCCTGTCCGGCCTCACCACCGCGGCCACCGCGACGCTCGACCTCGGCACCATCGGGCTCTCCGGCACGTACGGCCTGCTGCTGCAGAACGACCTCGCTGCCCTCGACTCCGATGCCCTCAACGGCCAGGTGGACCGCTACTTCGCGCAGTTCGGCTCCGGCCCCGAGGTCTCCGTCGCGAGCGCGACCGTGAGCGGCGCGACCGGCGACGTGTTCTCCGGCAAGGTCGGCTACCTCGGCGTCAACGCCACGACGACGTCGTGGGCGCTGGCCCCCGTCGCGACCGGCAACGTCCTCTCCGCCGACCTCGGCCTCGACGCGGCGCACCCCGTCGCCGGCGCCGACTCCGTCACCATCGCCAACGCCGTCGGCCTGCGCCGCCTGCTCGCGCTCGCCAGCCCGGTGACGCCGGCGTTCAACCTGAAGTACGACGCGGCGTTCGACGTCGCGGCGAGCGGCTCGCTCTCCGCGCTGACCACCGGCACCGACCAGGCGAGCGTCACCGCGGCCTGGCACGACTTCGGCCCCGCGACCCGCCCGGTGGCGACGCCCAACACCGCGTACGAGACGTACCTGAAGCTCTTCGACGTCCTCCCGCTCGTCGAGGGCAAGGCGACCAACGCGTCCAAGTCCACCGTCACGCTGACCGACAGCGCCGCGGACTTCACCACGGCGTTCGGCCACACCATCGCCGCGGGCTCCCCGCTGCCCGCCACGCTGCAGAACGCCACCACCGGCGCGACGTGCGACAACGTCGTCGTCACCAACGCCACCACGCTGACCTGCAACATCTCCAGCTCCGTCGACGACGGCACCACCGCCGGCGCGACGCTGGCCGGCATGTCCGGCGGCCGCCGCCTCTCCGTCCGCACCGGCACCGCCTCGAACGGCACGCCGACGTACGCCGACGCCGACGGCGCCACCGTCACCGAGGCCGTCACGACCGACAACAACTGGCGCGCCGGCGACATGTGGCGGGTCAGCGGCGACCAGGACGCGCTGCGCACGCTGCTACTCGAGAACCTCTACGACATCGCCAACCGCCTCGACCTCAACACCGAGCCCGGCTACATCACGCCGCTGCCGATGCTCGGCAAGGCGCCGAGGGACCTCACGCCGCAGTTCGCGCAGCTCCGCGACGTCGCCGCGAAGATCGGCGAGCGCGTGCCCGTCACGGCGCAGGCGCCGTCGTGGGCGCCGGGCAAGGCGTACGCCCTGAACGACCTCGTCCTCCCGAGCGTCTCCGTCGCCGGCACGCCGCTGCTCTACAAGGCGACGGCGGCGGGCACCAGCGGCGCGACCGCGCCGAACTTCCCGAGCACCGTCGGCGGCACCGTCACCGACGGCGGCGTCACGTGGACCGCGGTCAGCCCCGCGCCCGTCCCGCCGGCGACACTGCAGGACCTCGTCAGCGCGCTGACCACCGAGATGGGCGCGATCACCACGGCGAACGGCGTGACGCTCAGCGCAGCGTCCGTCGGCGTGACCCTCGCGCGGTTCACGCACACCATGCCCGACGGCTCGACCAAGTCGAACAAGCCCCACGCCCAGCTCGCCGTCACGTGGAACGGCGCCGACACCGTCGACGCGCCGGTCCGCATGGAGCTGACCGGGCTCTCCGCCCTCGACCTGCACGGCATCGCCGACGAGGCCGGTGCCGTGGGCGCGTTCGACATCGCGACGACGTCGTCGGCCAAGATCCGCTTCGCCGTCCCGCTGGCGCCGGACATCCCTTCGGGCGACGTCGTCGTCCGCGCCGACACCGGCATCACCAGTCTCACCGCGACCGTCGACTCCTCGACCGTCGACTTCACCGGCAGCGTCGGCTCCATGGGCCTCACGCTCGGCACGGGCGCGCGGCTGTTCGGCCGCCACGACCCGGTCACCGGCACCCACACCGCCGACTCGCCGCTCACCGGCACGCTGACGCCGTTCACCCTCTCGGGTACGGCGGACACCGGCTCCGCGACGAACCAGCTCGTCGACAACGACGTGGACTTCGTCGCCCGCGGGGTCATGACCGGCGCGACCGTCACGAGCGGCGGCAAGACCTGCAGCGTCACCGCCATCGCGCAGCACACCCTCACCTGCCAGCTCAGCGACTCGGTCGCCTGGGCGAGCGGCGCGGCGTACTCGCTGTCGCAGCTCGGGCACGCGACCCGCGCGACCGCGAGCGGCCTGTCCGCGCCAGGCTTCTCCGGCCTGATCACCGGCGACGTCATCCGCCAGGGCACCGCCAACTGCACCGTCGGCGCCGGCACGGCGAAGACGACGACGACCATCGACTGCCCGATCTCGTCCGGCACGTGGGACGCCACCAAGACGTTCACCGTCGAGCGCGCCGCCACGCTGACCGACGGCGACCGCACCGGCGACGCGACCGCGGCCGACGACGTGCGCGCGTTCACGTCGTTCCTCTCGGCCGGTGTCGCCGGCACGACCGTGACCAACACCACCGAGGCCGGCGCCTCCTGCGCCGTCGGCCCCATCACCGGCACCACCGTCTCCTGCACCAGCGGCACCGCGCTCTCCGGCGGCAAGACGTGGACCAAGGACGACGTGTACCGCCTCGACCTCGGCGACCCCACGAAGGTCCTCGTCGACCCGGGCACCGGCTTCGACGGCATGGGCCTCGTCGGCCGCACCGTCTGGAACCGCACCGACAACGCCTCCTGCGTCGTCACCGCCGCGACCGGCGACTCGCTCACCTGCGGCACCGCGCTCACGAGCAGCGGGAACTGGGACGCCGGCGACTACTACGAGGTGCAGGGGCCCGGCATCGCCAAGGCGAGCCTCACGACGTGGAACCTCACCGGCGCCGTCGACGACGACCCGGCGGCGTACACCGCGCCGGCCAACCTCGCCGTCAGCGCGACCGGCCCGCTGTTCGACCCGTCGTGCTCCGACGGCATCGGCCTCTCGCCGACCACCGGTGACGCGTGCGCGCTGCTCGCCGCCCAGGTCCGCGACCCGAACGCGCCGCACGGCACCGCGACCGCCGTCGCCGGCAACGTCGTCACGACGACCGTCCCCGCGGCCGTCGTCGTCGGCACCACGATCCGCAACGAGACCGCGGACTTCTCCTGCGTCGTCACCGCCAAGACGGGCACGACGGCGTTCACCTGCCCGGCGCCGTCCGGCAAGTCCTGGGCCACCGGCAACGCGTGGCGCGCGGACGACGGCAAGTTCCTCGGCGTCCTGAAGTACAGCGCCGACTTCACCAGCGGCGTGTCCGCCGCGAGCGGCCTCGGCGCGGCGTTCACCGAGGCGATCGCGGGCGACGAGCCGCTGGAGTTCTCGCTGCTCACCGTCGCGATGGGCCTGCTCAAGGGCTACGTCGAGGACGGCCTCGACGGCACGCTCGCCGCCGAGCCGTTCCCGCTCATCGGCCTCGACCGCACCGCCGGCTCGCACGTCATGGACGGCCTGCAGGCGCTGGAGGACGAGCTGGCGAGCCTGCCCGTTCCCGCGTTCCAGAGCGGCCCGAACTCGATCACCGGCTTCAAGGCGAGCATCGAGACGTACCTCGCCAACGCGATCGACAACGCCGGCTCCTCGCTCATGAAGGTCCTCAGCCCGAAGACCACCGCCGACAACAACACCGGCGTCAAGGTCATCCTCGACTGCAAGACCACGCCGAACGCCGCCACGACCCACCCGTGCGCGGACGGCACCGACAGCGACGAGAACATCGTCGACGTCCGCGTGCAGACGACCATCGGCGGCGACGCCGCGGCCGCGCCGAAGCTCACCAAGGGCTGCGGCAACTGCGACAGCGCGATCGCGTCGATCGACCTGCCGCGCTTCGACGCCGGCCTCCCGGGTCTCGAGATCGACGGCCCGAACGGCCTCGAGGCCGAGGTGGCCTGGACGTTCGACGTGGACTTCGGCATGGCCCGCGACGTCGGCCCGTACATCGGCGTCAACAAGGCCGACGCGACGGACGCGGCGCTCGAGGTCGCGGCGTCCGTGCACCTGCCCGACGCGGGCTCCTGCACGACGGCCGACGTGCCCGCGGGCGCGAAGGCGGGCCAGACCGCCGAGACCGGCGCGGCCAACAGCGGCTTCTCCAACACCCGCTGCTACCAGGCCACCCTCGGCCTGCTGCAGGGCATCATCTACGACGGCACCGGCGACCCGCTCAGCGCCTCCGACGGCACCAACGCCGACCGCACCGGGCTCGCGTTGAAGGCCACGCTCGACTTCGGTCTCGCCGCGGCGAGCGACGCGAAGGGCCGCATCAGCCTCGACACGCTGTCGTCGCCGACCGTGCCGACGCCGAGGTTCCAGGCCGACGCGACCGGCAACATCGACCTCTACTTCGTCACCGGCGTCACCACCGGCGGCAACCCGGCGGGCACCACGCTGCCGTCGCTGCAGGGCACCGTCCACGTCGGCTTCGGTGTCAACGGGCTCCTCTCGGCCGCCGACGCGGACGCCACGGCGTACACCGACATCGGCTACGCCGACCTGCAGATGGACGCGGGCTCGTTCGTCAACGAGTTCATGCAGCCGATCGTCGCGGAGCTCTACGCGCTGACCCGGCCGTTCAAGACCATCGCCGACATCCTCACCGCGCCGATCCCGGTGCTGAAGGAGATCGCGGCGCTGACCGGCCAGGCCATCGGCACCCTCATGGACATCCTGGAGGAGGCGGCGCGCAAGCCGCTCGCGCTCGTGCGCTCGGTCATCAGCGTCACCCAGCTCGTCGCCGACCTCGCGCAGCGCGCGGCCAGCACGCTCATCGGTCTCGGCTCGTGGAACAACGGCGTGCAGGAGAAGGGCGGCTTCAAGGTCGCCAAGAAGAACGCCACCAAGGGCGCCTGCGGCAAGAAGGACGACGCCGGTGCCAAGCAGCCGAAGGACTGCCAGAAGCAGTTCAAGCAGGACGGCACGACGTACAAGCAGAAGACCGTCCAGCTCGAGAACTGCCCCGCCAACGGCTGCACCGGCAAGGAGCTGGCGCGGACGATGACCCGCGGCAAGACCATCCAGAAGTTCGACGGCATGGGCATCTCGTTCCCGTTCCTGAACGACGCCGCGTCGGTCATGGGCCTGCTCGTCGGCGAGAACGTCACGCTGGTCCGCTTCGACACCGGCGCGTTCGGCGTCTCGGCGTCGCTGGCGTACTCGTGGGGTCCGTTCATGGCCGGCCCGGTGCCCGTCGACATCTCGATCGGCGCCACCATCGGCCTGTCCGCGCGGTTCGCGGTGGGCTACGACACGCGCGGCATCATGAACGTCCTCAAGCAGGACCGTGACTCGTTCGACCCGAGCGCACTCGTAGACGGCATCTTCCTCGACGACCTCGACGCGGCCGGCACCGACGTCCCCGAGATCAAGCTGACGTTCGTCGTCACGCTCGGCGCGTCCGTCTCCATCAGCATCTTCAAGGTCGGCCTGTACGGCGGCGTCGGCATCACCATCAACTTCGACCTCGTCGACCCCGACAACGACGGCAAGCTCTACATCGACGAGATCGAGGAGTTCAAGGACAACCCGATCTGCCTGTTCCGCGTGGAGGGCCTGCTCGACTTCTTCTTCGGCTTCTTCGTCGAGGTGGACCTCAAGCTGTGGAGCAAGAGATGGGAGTTCGAGCTGTTCCGGCTCAAGCCGCCCATCAAGCTGTTCGAGGTCGAGTGCGAACGCTTCGAGCCCGACCTCGCCGTGCACCAGTCCGGCAACCTGCGGCTCAACATCGGTGACGTCGACGACGGCGCAGGGCACACGTACGCCTTCAACAGGCACTACAAGTCCACGCGGACGCAGGAGAAGTTCGTCGTCCGCCAGCTCGAGCCCGTGACCGCGGGCCAGTCCACCGACGTGCAGGTCGAGTTCAGCGGCCTCGTGCAGAACGACACCGTCCCCGCCGGTGGACGCATCGTCGCCAACAGCGGCACCGGCAACGACGTCATCGAGCTCGCGTCCGGTGCGACCGAGGCCGGCGTGGAGATCCCGTTCACCATCGCCTCGACCATCGACGCCGGCGCAGGTGACGACAAGGTCACCACCGGCGGCGGCAACGACACCGTCAACGGCGGCGAGGGCGCCGACAAGGTCACGACCGGCCTCGGCGACGACACCGCCGACGGCGACGCCGGCAACGACGTCCTCGACGGCGGCATCGGTGACGACGTCCTCGACGGCGACGGCGGCGACGACAAGGTCAACGGCAACGCGGGCAGCGACTTCGTCCGCGGCGGCGCCGACAACGACTCCCTCAACGGCGGCCCAGGCCTCAACGCCACCCAGGCAGCCACCGCGCGGACGCGCAACCCGGCCCTCACGGCCGCGGGCGCGCTGACGCTGCTCGACGGCCGCGACGTGGTCGTCGGCGACGGCGGCGCGGACACGCTGTCCGGCCACTTCGCCGGTGACTACCTGTTCGGCGGCGCGTTCAGCGGCACGTCCACCCCGACGACCGACCGCGCGCGCCTCGAGGACCTGACCGGCTCGGCCACGACGTTCTCGTTCGACACGGCGTGCGCCGCGGCGAGCACCGACGGCAACGACCAGCTCCAGGGCGAGGCCGGCAACGACGTCCTCGTCGGCGACGCCGGCGACGACAACCTCGCGGGCGGGCCCGACAACGACTCGCTCTGCGGCGGCACCGGCCACGACTTCGTCGAGGGCGACAGCGCGAACACCACGGTCCCCGGCAACGACGTCCTCCGCGGCGGCTCCGGCTCCGACCAGCTCCTCGCGCGCGGCGGCACCGACGTCCTCGACGGCGGCCCCGGTGACGACCTCGTCGACGCCGGCGACGGCGACGACAAGGCGACCGGCGGCACCGGCTCCGACGCGGTCGACGCCGGCAGCGGCTCCGACATCGTCGTCGGCGACACCGGCACGATCTCCGGCTCCGCGGTCATCGCGACCACCGGCGCCGACGTGAAGGCGCTCGTCACCCGTGACACCGGCACCGACGCGGCGTCGAGCACGACGCCGATCGCCTGCCGCGCGTCCGCCAACGTCCGCGCCGACGGCACCCTCGACCTCGACGGTGACGGCGACACGGACAGCGGCCGGTTCCTCGGCAGGCTCGTCACCGCGGGCGTCGTGATGCACGACGGCGGCGGGACGTTCAACGGCACCCTCGGGGACCGCGTCGTCACCAACGGCGTCGTCCAGGGCGGCATGGCGTCCGTCGCGGGCATCTCCATGGCGCGCGCCGCGGCCAACGGCCTCTCGTCCGACTGCGTGCTCGCGGGCAGCGGCAACGACGCGGTCTTCGCCGGCCCCGGCGACGACACCGTCATCGGCGACGCGGGCCGCGACTTCCTCGCGGGCGACAGCGGCGCGGACTTCCTGCGCGGCTACCAGGACGCCGACGAGATCGACGCCGGCAGCGGCGCCGACGACGTCTACGGCGACACCGGCGACGACGTGGTCGACGGCGGTGCCGACAACGACACCGTCCACGGCGGCATCGGCGACGACACGGCGTTCGGCGGTCCCGGCCACGACGCGGTCTCCGGTGAGGACGGCGCCGACACGCTCATCGGCGGCTCCACCACCGCCGCGACCGCGGACGGCAACGACACCATCGACGGCGGCGCCGACGCCGACGTCATCGCGGGCGACAACGCGTCACCGGTCACCGGCGGCGTGACGCTGCACGACCTGTCCGGCGGCTTCGCCGGCAACGACGTGCTCGGCGGCCAGACCGAGGACGACACGATCTACGGCCAGGGCGCGAACGACACCATCGACGGCCACGAGCAGAACGACACGCTCTACGGCAACGGCGGCGACGACACCGTCAACGGCAACGGCGGCAACGACCTCATGGCCGGCGGCAGCCACGTCGCGGGCGCGCTCGACGGCAACGACACGATGCACGGCAACCAGGGCACCGACACGCTCCTGGGCGACAACGGCGTGCCGGGCACGCTGACGTTCCACGACGGCAACGCCGGCGACGACTCGCTCTGGGGCGACGAGCAGAACGACCTGGTCTTCGGCGAGGGCGGCTCGGACACCATCCACGGCAACGCCGGCGTCGACCGGCTCGTGGGCGGCTCCGGCACGGCGGGCCACGCGGACGCGGGCGACACCATCAACGGCAACGACGGCAACGACGTCATCGCCGGCGACAACGCGTCCATCAACGCCGCGCTGGCCGTGACGCTGCACGACGCGGCCGGCGGCTTCTCCGGCGGCGACACCATCCACGGTGACGCCGGCGAGGACCGCATCCACGGCCAGGGCAGCGGCGACACCATCCACGGCGACGCCGACGACGACTTCGTCGAGGGCAACAGCGGCGGCGACACGATCTACGGCGACGGCGGCAACGACCGGCTCGTCGGCGGCAGCGGGTTCTCCGGCCGGGCTGACGACGGCGACACCATCTCCGGCGGCGACGGTACCGACTCCATCGCCGGTGACAACGCCACCATCGCCACGCTCGGCGTCGTGACGCCGCTCGACCTCAAGACCGGCGGCGCGCACGTCGGCAGCGAGGCCGGCGACGACACCATCACCGGCGACGCGCACGACGACGTCATCTACGCCACCGGCGGCGACGACAACGTGCACGGCAACGGCGGCGACGACTACGTCGAGGGCGGGTCCGGCGCGGACACCCTCTACGGCGACGACGGCATCGACGAGATCATGGGCGGCTCCTCGACCGAGGACGTCCGCGACGGCGGGGACACGATCTCCGGCGGCAACGACGCCGACGTCCTGACCGGCGACAACGCGAGGTTCGGCTCCGTCGTGCTGCTCGACCTGCGGGAGAGCGGCGGCACCGTTGCGCACGAGGCCGGCGGCGACACGATCAACGGCGACGCCGCGAACGACCTCATCTACGGCCAGTCCGGCAACGACACGCTGCACGGCGACGCCGGCGACGACTACGTCGAGGGCAACGCCGGCGACGACACGATCAACGGCAACGCCGGCACCGACCGGATCGTCGGCGGCAGCGGCGTCGACGACGGCGGCCTCGCGGGCGCGGTCCGCGAGCTGCGCAACATGCTCGACGGCGCCGACGCCATCCACGGCAACGAGGACGACGACGTTGCCGTCGGCGACAACGCGAAGATCGCCGCGAACGGCACCGTCACGCTCTACGACGAGGACGGCTCCGGCGCGGCCGGGCCGCCCGTCGACGTGAGCGGCGGCGACACCATGGACGGCGACGCCGGGCTCGACCGGCTCTACGGCCAGGGCGGCGGCGACACCATGCGCGGCGGCACCGAGACCGACCGCATGGAGGGCAACAGCGGCGCCGACACCATGCACGGCAACGACCACGACGACGTCATGGTCGGCGGCACGACCCGTGACGGCTCCATCGAGGACGCCGGCGACACCATGACCGGCGGCACCGGCATCGACGTCATGCTCGGCGACAACGGTGTGGTGACGGGCAGTGGCAGCACCGCGAAGTGGACGTTCCACGACCTCGACCCGGCAGGTGCCGGGCCGCACGCGGCCGCCGACCTGGCGGGCGACGACACGATGGACGGCGACGCGGGCACGGACTGGATGTTCGGGCAGAGCGGCGACGACACGATGTCGGGCGGCACCGAGGACGACCGCATGCAGGGCAACGGCGGCGACGACACGATGGCCGGCGACGCCGGCGCGGACGACGTCGTCGGCGGCAGCGCGGTCCACTACGTCGGCAGCACGCTGACGGCGCTGACCGACAAGGTCGACGGTGCCGACACCATCACCGGCGCCGACGGCGCCGACGTGGTCGTCGGTGACAACGGCCGCATCGACCGTACGGGCGCCACCGACCCCAACACCGGGTCGGCGGTCCGGACGACGACGCTGTTCGATGTGGCGGTCGCGGGTCAGCCGCAGCCCCCGGTCAACGCCTCCGGCGCGGACACCGTCAACGGCGACGGCGGCCGCGACCTCGTCTTCGGCGGCGGCGCGGACGACACGCTCCACGGCGACAACGGCGACGACCACGTCGAGGGCAACGCCGGTGCCGACACCATCACCGGCGACGCGCACGACGACGACCTCGTCGGCGGCGGCTCCTCGCTCGCCAACGGCGTCGTCCGGCACACGCCGCCTGCCGTCACCACCGCGGCCACGGTCACGAACCTGGCCGACGGCGACGACACCATCGACGGCGGCACCGGCGAGGACGCGGTCCTCGGCGACAACGGCGTCGTGGCGCGGACCGTGACGACGCTGGGGGCGTGGACGTACCACGCGGCGCCGTTCGCGGAGATCCCGAAGCGCACCGTCCAGGCGCCGACGCTGCACGAGGTGGCGGGGGCGTACGGCGACGACACCGTCACCGGTGCCGCGGGTCACGACGAGCTGCACGGCGAGCTCGGCGACGACACGATCGCCGGTGACGCCGGCGACGACGCGCTGCACGGCGACCTCGGCCGTTTCACGGTCTCGGTCAACGGCAAGGGCACCGGCCAGAACGGCATCGCGGCGAAGGTCATCACCGACTCCGCGAAGTTCCTGTCCGAGACGATCAACTCGACCAACTCACTGCAGCGCGACGCGCAGCTGTACGACATCCCCGTCGGCGGCGACGACGTCCTCGACGGCGGGGCGGGCAACGACGCCATCCACGCCGGTGCCGGCAACGACACCGCCAACGGCAACGCCGGTGCCACCGACACCGACGCCGACCTGCGGGCCGTCTGCGCGGCGACGATCGTGTCGACGTGCGACCGCGACGCCATCTTCGGCGACGACGGCGACGACTGGCTCTGGGGCGGCCCGGACAAGGACCACGTCTGGGGCGGCTACGGCAGCGACCACCTCGACGTGGTCCGCCCGGGCGTCACGAACCCGATCGCGAAGTTCGTCGGGCCCGACGTCCTCTACGGCGGCTGGCAGCAGGACGCCCTCCAGGGCGACCTGACCTCACCCAACCCGAACAACGTCGACAAGCTCATCGACTCCACCGGCGTCTACAACATCTACTACGTCTGCGAAGGCGCGTACGGCGGCCACAGCGTCGTCCGCTCGCCGTCGCCGTCGATGCAGAGCACGTTGCAGACGCTCGCCACCGCGGACGGGGCGCTGTCCGTCGCGACGCGAGGCAGCAGCGGGTTCAACGAGGTGTCGATGGTGTTCACGAACGAGTTCTCCCAGAACAGCTCTCCGGCGTTCCTCGACTCGCCTGGGCACTTCATCTGCGGGTAGGGGTTCTTCTTCGCAGGGTCGGTGAGGGGGTGCCCCCACCCCGCTAGTTCCGCGAGCTCCCTTGGTCGCGGGGTGGGGGCACCCCTCCCCTCCCACCGGAGTTTCGGGGCCCGGTGCCGTTCTTTGATGATCACCGTGCTCGAGACCGGCTGCTTGCCTGCAGAGAACGAGGGCACCGCAGACTGCAAAGAAGTCTTTGCAAAGAAGTCTTTGCAGTGTAGGGTCGCCGCATGGTCGACAGGAACCCGGAGCTCGGGCTGGAGCAGGTCAGGGCCCTCACCCACCCGTTGCGGATCGCGATCCTCCGCGCGCTTCGCAGCCACGGGCCCGCCACGGCCACCGCGCTCGGCAAGCGGCTGAACGAGAGCAGCGGGTCGATGTCGTACCACCTGCGGCAGCTCGAGAAGCACGGGTTCGTCGAGGAGGTCCCCGACTCCGGTGACGGGCGGGACCGCTGGTGGCGGCCGGCGTTCGGCGGCCACAAGGTCGAGCCCGCGCGCTGGGTCGACGACCCGGAGCCGCGCGCCATCGTCGGCGTCTACCAGCAGCACGTCGTGGCCAACCACCACGAGCGCGCCGCGGCGTTCGTCACGCAGCAGACCGCCGGCGAGTGGAGCCGCGACTGGGTGGAGGCCGCCGACATGAGCGACTTCCGGCTGCGCCTGACGCCCGCCCAGCTCATGCGCCTGCACCAGCGGATCCACGCGCTCGTCGAGTCGTTCGGGAAGTACGACTCCCCGGGCGCGGTGGACGTCACCGTGCAGGTCGAGGCGTTCCCGCTGCGGACGCGACCGTTCACCGAGGAGGAGTCGTGAACCGCGCGCCGCTGCGTGGCCTGCTGGCGGCCAACGCCGTCTCCATCACCGGCAACATCCTCACCGTCCTCGCCATCCCGTGGTTCGTGTTGTCGACCACGGGCAGCGCCACCAAGACCGGCATCGCGGCGGCGGCGTCGTCGCTGCCGATCATGCTGTCGGCGGCGTTCAGCGGGACGTTCGCCGACCGCATCGGCCACCGTCGCGCGAGCATCGCCTCCGACCTCGTCAGCGCCGGCATCGTCGGCCTGGTCCCGTTGCTGCACGCGACGGTGGGGCTGGAGTTCTGGCAGCTGCTGGTGCTGGTGTTCCTGCGGTCGATGTTCGCGACGCCCGGCGAGACGGCGCGCGGCGCGCTGCTGCCCGACCTCGCCGAGGTGGCGGGCAAGCCGCTGGAGAAGGCGACCTCGGCGTACGACGCCATGGCCCGCGGGGCGCGCATGCTCGGCGCTCCCATCGCCGCCGTGCTCATCACCGCGATCGGCGCGCCGAACCTGCTCATCCTCGACGCCGCGACGTACGTCGTCTCCGCGTTCCTCGTCGCGCGCTACGTCCCGCCGCCGACGCGCATCGTCCGTGAGCGGTCGACGTACCTCGCCGACCTCCGCGAGGGCTTCGCGTACGTCCGCCGCGAGCCCCTGGTGCGCAACATCATCCTGCTCTGCATGGTCACGAACATGCTCGACGCGGGGCAGTCTGCAGTCATGTTCCCCGTCCACGCGCGGGAGGTCATGAAGTCACCTCTCGTCCTCGGCCTCGCGTCCGGCATCAGCGGCGGGGCGGCGGTGGCGGGCGCGTTCGCGTTCGGCTCGCTGGGGCTGCGGCTGCCGCGGCGGCGGGCGTTCGTCGTGGCGTACGTCCTCTGCGGCGTCCCGCGCTTCGCGGTCCTCGCGCTGCGCGCACCGCTGTGGGTCATCGTCGCGGTCTACGCCGTCAGCGGCCTCGCGTCCGGTCCGCTCAACCCGATCATGGACACCGCGATGTACGAGCGCCTCCCCGAGAACATGCGGGCCCGCGTCTACGGCGTCGTCTTCGCCGGCTGCACGGCCGCGATGCCGATCGGCGGGGTCCTCGCCGGCTCGCTCGTCGGCTGGGCCGGGCTGTCGGCGGCGCTGTGGTCGTTCGGCCTCGTCTACCTCGCGGTGACGCTGGCGCCGGCGTTCCTCGCGTCGTGGCGTGGCCTCGAACGCCAGGTGGCCCAGGCCCCCGAGGTCGTCGCGGTCCCCGCGGTGACGTAGGTACGAGAGGATGCGGAGGTGACCGACGACGCCCTCCGCGAGGTCGAACGCCGCGTGCTCTGGCTCGCCGCGTCGATGGTGCACGCGGCCAACACCCGCCCCAACCCCTCCGGCATCAAGGTGGGCGGGCACCAGGCGTCGAGCGCCTCGATGGTCAGCCTCATGACGGCGCTGTGGTTCGACGCGCTCGGGCCCGACGACCGGGTCAGCGTCAAGCCGCACGCGTCGCCGGTGTTCCACGCGATCTCGTACCTGCTCGGCGACATCGACGCGTCGTACATGCCGCGGCTCCGTGAGCTCGGCGGGCTGCAGCCGTACCCGAGTCGCACGAAGGACCCTGACAAGCCCGACTACTCGACGGGATCCGTCGGCATCGGCGCGACCGCACCGGTCTGGGGCGCGGTCGCGCGGCGGTACCTGGAGAGCCACTTCGACACCCCGCGCGGCGGCCGGCAGATCAGCCTGCTCGGCGACGCGGAGCTCGACGAGGGCGCGGTGTGGGAGTGCATCGCGGACCCCGTCGTACCGCGGCTCGGCGAGGTGCTCTGGGTCGTCGACCTCAACCGCCAGTCGCTCGACCGCGTCGTCCCCGACATCGCCGCGACGCGGCTCATGCGGATGTTCGAGGCGGCCGGCTGGCAGGTGCTCCCGGTGAAGTACGGGCGCTTCCTCCAGTCGCTGTTCGAGCGCAAGGGCGGCAACGCGCTCCGCAAGCGCATCGACGAGATGGGCAACGAGGAGTACCAGTCGCTCCTGCGCGCGCCGGCCTCGGCACTCAGGGAGCGGCTCAACGTCAAGAAGGTCCTCGACGACCTGAGCGACGACGACGTGGCGCGCGCGATCCGCGACCTCGGCGGCCACGACCTCGACGAGCTTCGTGCCGCGTACGGCGCCGTCGCCTGCGACCGCCCCAGCGTCATGTTCGCGTACACGATCAAGGGCTGGGGGCTGCCGATCGAGGGGCACCCGGCCAACCACTCCGCGCTGCTGACGCAGCAGCAGTACGCCGACCTCGCCGAGCGCCTCGGTACCGACGCGGCCAACCCGTGGCTGCCGTTCGACCCCGACTCCGACGCGGGCAAGCTCTGCCGCGCCGTCGCGGACCGGCTGAAGCGCGAGCAGCTCGCCGACGCGAAGGCGCCGAACGTACCGACCGAGCTCGGCCGTGAGTACAAGGGCGAGCAGGCCACGCAAGCGGTGCTAGGGCGTGTCCTGGTGGACCTCACGCGCGAGGCGCCCGAGGTCGCCGCGCGCGTCGTCACGGTCTCGCCCGATGTCGCGTCGTCCACCAACACCGGCGGCTGGATCAACAAGGTCGGCGTCTGGGCGCCGGAGGACAGGCCCGACTGGTTCGCGGACGCGACCGACATCCTCATGCGCTGGAAGGAGACGTCGAAGGGCCAGCACATCGAGCTCGGCATCGCCGAGACCAACCTCGTCGGCCTCCTCGGAGAGCTCGGCGCGACGTGGCTCACGACCGGCGAGCCACTGCTGCCGATCGGGACGGTGTACGACCCGTTCGTCGCGCGGGCGCTGGAGCCGTGGGCGTTCGGCGTCTACGGCGGCGGCCAGTCGATCCTCGTCGGCACGCCGTCCGGCGTGACGCTGGCCGCCGAGGGCGGTGCGCACCAGTCGGTCATCACGCCGTCGATCGGGCTCGAGCAGCCGGGCGTGACGGCGTGGGAGCCGGCGTTTGCGCAGGACCTCGAGTGGGTGCTGCTGCACGCGCTGTCGCGGCTCGGCCGGCCCGACGGCGAGTCGGCGTACGTCCGCCTCACGACCCGCCCCGTCGACCAGTCACTCGCAGCGCTGCCGGAAGACCGTGAGGAGCGCCGGCGCGACGTCCTCGCCGGTGCCTACCGGCTCCGCGACGGCGGCGACCTGACGATCGCGGCGGTCGGCGCCGTCGTGCCCGAGGCGCTGACCGCGGCCGACGAGCTGGCGTCGCTCGGCGTCTCCGCGGGGGTCGTCGTCGTGTCGTCGTACGACCGCCTCTGGCGCGCCGCGCAGGCCCGCCGCGGCCTGCTGCCCGACGCGCTGGCGCAGGGCGTGGACGAGGGCGTGCTGGACCGTGTCTTCACGGGTACGCCGCTCGTGACGGTGCTCGACGGGCACCCGCACACGCTGGCGTTCCTCGGGGCGGCGCTCGGCGTGCCGGTGTCGTGCCTCGGCGTCTCGCGCTTCGGCCAGGCGGGTGCCGTGGAGGACCTGTACCGGCTGCACGGCATCGACGCGCGGGCCGTCGTGGAGGCGGCGCTAGACCTCGTGGACTAAGCGAGTGACATCCCGGACGGACAGCACCATCAGCGTCGGGACCACGAGCGCCGCGAAGCCGACCCAGAGCATCGTGTCCACGCCGAACGCCTCCGACAGCGGCCCGATGAGCGCCGTGCCGATGGGCAGCAGCGCGACCGAGCCGAACCAGTCGTACGCGCTGACGCGGGACAGGCGGTCGGCGGGCACGAGGCGTTGCAGCGTCGTCTCCCACAGCGTCCCGAAGACCGCGAACCCCGACCCGCCGATGGCGCCCGCCAGCGCGAGGGCGACGAGCGGCGCGCGGGTGACGAGCGCGAGGATGAGCACGCCCTGGCCGAACGTCGTGAGCGTCGCGACCAGCAGCGGGCGGCGTACGTGCACGTGCAGCGCGATGAGCCCGCCGATGACCGACCCGATGCCGGAGCACGTGAGGACCGTGGCCCAGGCCTTGGCGCCGCCGTAGTCGGACTTGGCGACGACGACGCCGAGGACGTAGATCGGCGGCATGACGAGCAGGTGGAACACCGAGAACTGCGCCACGATCGCCCACAGCCACGTCCGCGAACGGAACTCGGTCCACCCCTCGCGGAGGTCGGCGAGCATGGAGGAGCGTTCGCGCGGGACGGCGGCGCGGGTGCGTACCGCGAGCATGCAGAGCGCGCTGACGCCGAACGTCGCGGAGTTGACCGCCAGCGCGAACGGCCCGCCGCCCGTCGCCACGAGGATGCCCGCGAACGCCGGCCCGGCGATCTGCGCGACGGACCACGCGAGGTTGCGCAGGGCGTTGGCCTGCTGGAGACGTCCTGGGCTGGCGATCTCGGGGACGAGGCCGGCGTACGTCGGCACGGCGAACGCGTGCGCCGACCCGCGGACCGCCTCGAGCGCGGCCAGCTGCCAGATCTGCCAGCCGTCCGTGAACAGCAGCGCCGCCGCGGCCGCCTGCACGACGCAGGACACGACGTCGGCGGTGATGAGCACCGTACGTCGAGGGATCCGGTCCGCCACGACGCCGCCGAACAGCAGCAGGACCACCATCGGCGTGCTGAACGCCGTCAGCACCAGCCCCAGCGAGCCAGGGTCGTCGAAGCGCTCGAGGACGGCGAACGACAGCGCGACCGGCAGCATGAAGTCGCCGATGAGCGTGACCACCTGGCCGGTGAAGAACAGCCGGTAGTCGCGCTCGCCCAGCACCGCGAACCGTCCTGAAAGCCGCACGCCCGCTGACGCTAGCGCCGGTCGTACCCGGAAGGGTGACGACATCGCTCACGGCGTAACCGATCGTGGAGGCATGGAAGCGGTGATCCGTCCCGCGGCGATCCTCGGCATCGCCGTGGCGGCCGAGGTCCTGCGCGCCCTCGAGCGGAACGACATCGCCAACGGCGGAGTGTGGAGCGCCACGCCCGGAATGTGGCAGCGCTTCGACCGGCCGTGGAACGGACCCGGCGGCGGGCGCGGCACCGCCCAGCTTGCCGGGTCGATCGCGGTCATCTACGACGAGCCGCGCCGCAACGAGATCACGATCTACCGCGTCAACGTCACCCCCGCCGGCCTCGCCGCCGGATGGGACGTCGAGCGCCTCTGCGACGACGCCCTCTCGTCGGTCGGGCTGACCCTCGCCACCTGCCCGCGGGCCGACCTGCGCCCGCCGCCCCGGCCGGACCCTTTCCATCTCCCTGCGCAACGCGACCCGCGTTCGGTACCGTCGTGGGGCTAGGCCCGCCGGAGCCGGCAGCGGCGGCGTTGTAGGGGCGCCGTCGCTGCCCCCGCGGCGTACTGTCGAGGCATGGTCGACAAGCTGGTCCTGAGCGACGAGGAGTGGCGGGCGCGGCTGACGCCCGAGGAGTACGACGTGCTCCGCAAGCACGGCACCGAACGTGCCGGCACGGGCTGCTTCGTCGGCACCCACGACCCGGGGACGTACATCTGCGCGGGGTGCTTCAACCCGCTGTTCAAGAGCGGCGAGAAGTTCGAGTCGGGGACGGGGTGGCCGTCGTTCACCCGGCCCGTGTCGGAGGACTCGGTGGTGACGTACGAGGACAGGTCGTGGCTCATGGTGCGCGTCGAGGTGCGCTGCGCGCGGTGCGACGGACACCTGGGGCACGTGTTCGACGACGGCCCGCCGCCGACGGGGCTGCGCTACTGCATGAACAGCGCCGCGATGAAGCACGTCCTGGAGGGCGAGCCGTTCCCCGCGCTGGTCACGGCGTAGGCATGCTCGTTCGAATGGGGAGGATGGCGTGGACTCGGCTCTCGCCGACGCTGTCGCAGTCGCGACACTAGTCGGAGTGGCGATGGCGGTTGTGGCATCGACCGTTGCCGTCGCGTCGCTTCGTTCTCAGGCGAAGAGCCAGGAACTCAACGCAATCATCGAGACGAACAAGTTGTGGCTGAACGTCGCGGAGTCGGCGCGGAAGGTGACGCTCTCCGAGCCGACTGTACGGGCTATTCGTCGCGCCTACGACGACCTCATCGAGGGTGACAACCCGTCCGTCCTCTCGGTCAACGCCGCACCCGACGCGGTCACGATGGAGGTTCCATACATCGTCGGTGCGCTGCTTCCTGAGGGTGTCCAAGGCAAGGAATCAGCGCCGGAGACAGAAGACGTCTATGTGCGGGACGTCCGGGCACGCACCCTCGTCCTCGGCTATCTGCGTACCGTGTTGGAGAAGTCGGACCCGCGCCCGTCGTGGCTGTCCGTCGCTGTCCGCCAAGCCGTCGTCTCGGACTTTGCCGCCCTCGATAAGGCCATGGCGGCGTGGGTGAACCCCATGAATGAGGTCGCGGAGCTCTACGACGGCGACCTCGTAGATCGGCGACGGTTCGCAGGGAAGCGCAGCGGCGCCATCATCCGGCAGATGGCGGTCGCCGAGCCGTACATCCTCTGGCGCAACAGCACCACGTCGGGTCGGTGGGGTGTGCGCGTGCTGGGACTTGGCGCCGAGGTCAGGCAGTATCACTGGCGCTCACCGCTCCAGCGCGCCGGTCTCCGGCTGGTCAAGGACCCTGACGGTTACGCCGGGTTCTCAGAACGCTTCGGGTGGATCGTCGGTCCGGGCAGCACGCCAGACAACGGGAACCCATTCGTGCTGAGCGTTACCGAGGCACGGTTGCGCCGCCGGATCGGGGCGGGGTTCAGCACGGCGAGCAAGGCACGTCAGAATCGGTTCGTGGAGACGTTGCCGCGCGACCCAGACAGCGGTCTCGAGCCAGGACAATCGACCTGGAGCGATGTCGTCGCCGATCCCGCGCGTGTCCGGGACTCCATCGCCTTGCTGTCGAGACAACTGTGACCAGGTTCGAACGCGTGCCGGTCCCCACGTGGGACCAAGACGCCGGGCCGCCCGAGACCGTGCGTCAGATCGACGACTGGTTGATGTCGGAACCCATGGCCACTCTCGTCGAGATGTTCGGCGGTAACCGCGACAACGCCGCGTTGGACTGCTTGGAAGCGTTCGCGAAGAAGCACTGGGACTTCCGCGGCGGCCGGGAGCGCGACATGGTCCCCACGGTCGCCTTCAGTGAGTCCGTCGCATCGACGGTCATTGCCGTCGCCGACGCCCTTGGGCTGGTCGAACCGACGCCACCACGCAGGACGGAGTACGACGCGGCGTTGGTGCTCGGCGGCCTCGTCCGAGCGTGCATTGTGCGCCCACGGTTCGCCGCGTCGCTGGTGCGATCGGGGCTGCGCCTCCGGGAAGTGGTAGCGCTGGGAGCCTTTCGGGGGCTGAGCAAGGTAGAGGTCGAACTTGCCACGCGGTTCGACCTGCCGGTGACGGACGAGTTCACCGCGATGACCGAGGGAATGCGTGCTGCCTTCACGGCGTGGCTGACGGAGCCGCCGGCCATCGCGGGCGAAGACGTGGCAAGGAACGCCTCGCGATCGTGGCGCACTGTCACATGGCGTCCGACGGACGCGCCGATAGAAGCGGTAAGTGTCGTCGCCGCGCCGACCCTGCGTCGGGACGCTGACCGCGCGAACACAGCCGAGACGTACGACTTCTGGGTCCGACGGCTCAAGCGCGCCGAGATCCGGTCTGTGCTGGTGATCACCAATCCGATCTACGTCCCGTACCAAGGCTCCACGGCGATCGAGTCGCTGGGCCTCGCACACGGACTTGATGTGGAAACCGTCGGTGTCTCGTCGGAGACGGCTGATCTCGGGCCCGATACCCAGCGGTTCGAGCCGCACCATTACCTCCAGGAGATCAGGTCCGCGATCGGCGCTCTGATCCGGCTGCGGTCGGCGTTGGTCGGACCGGCACACGACTGATGCACAGTCAGCGCGGGCGGTAGGCGTCCCTCCGGTGCTGCAGCCGGTGGACGACGACGACGTGATCGTCGTCGCGGATCTCGTAGACGACGCGGTACTCGCCACGTCGTGCCGCATGAAGTCCGTTCAGCTCACGCTGCAACATGCGGCCGACGCGGTACGGGTTGGCCGCGAGGCTGCCCGACAGGAACTCCATCACCGCGGGCCGCACCTTCGCAGGCAACGCGTCGAGCGACCGGCGGGCGGCGCTGGTGAGCTGGATCCGCCATGCCGTCAGATCAGGTCCTCCAGGTCGGTCAGGTCACCTTCCGCCGCCTGGCGCCGTGACTCGCGGATCGACGCCATCAGCTCCGGGTCACTGAGGATGTCCAACGTCTCCTCGAGTCCCTCGAGCTCGTCCTGGCTGATGAGGACGGCCGCGACTCGTCCGTTGCGCGTGACCGTGACGCGGTCGTGCTCGCGTTCGACCCGGTCTACGAGCTCCGACAGGTGGGCCTTGGCATCGGTGAGAGGGACAGCGTTCATACTGACCAGAATACGGACCAGTCGCGCTGCTGGCTAGTGGCAGGCGACGGGCGGTGCGCGGCGAATCAGCCAGGCATCCCGTTCCCCCTCTCGGAGGTCCCCGTGAAGATCCGCCTGCTCCTCGGTGCGGCGCTCGCCGCCGGCGCCGTGCTCGTGCCCGTCGCGCCCGCCTCGGCCAACACCGGCTGTACGCACCTGCCCACCCGCGAGTGGCTCGACCCGGACCCGGTCACCGGCGCGTGCTACACCGCCGTCGGCCTGATCCCGGACGCGCTCTGCACCAAGTACGGCATCTGCTTCGGCTAAGTCCCGGACACTCGCGATTTCGGTGATCTTGGCTGGGTTTCTGCCGCTCGGGCAGCACGAACCCAGCCAAGATCACGAAATCTGGGGTGGCCGCCGCGCCTCGCGCGGCCGACCTACACCTGGCGGTCGGACAGGCGGGCTGCGTACGCCGCGGCCTGCGTACGGCGCTCCATGCCCAGCTTGGCGAGCATGTTCGAGACGTAGTTCTTGACGGTCTTCTCGGCGAGGTGGATCTCCTCGGCGATCTGCCGGTTGGTGAGCCCCTGGCCGATGAGCTCGAGGATGCGCCGTTCCTGGTCGGTGAGCTTGCCGAGCCGTTCCTCGCGCTCGTTGCCCTCCCGCAGCCGCTGCAGGACCCGTGACGTGATCGACGGGTCGAGCAGCGAGCGCCCCGCGGCGACGGTACGGAGGTTGTCGACCAGGTCGGTGCCGCCGATGTTCTTGAGCAGGTAGCCGGCGGCTCCGGCGATGATCGAGTCGAACAGCGCGTCGTCGGAGTCCAGCGTCGACAGCATGAGGATGTTGACCTCGGGCACCTTGAGCCGGATCTCCCGGCACACCTCGATGCCGCTGCCGTCGGGCAGCTTCGCCTCGATGATGGCGACATCAGGGCGCAGCAACGGCAGCTGGGCCAGCGCCTCGGCGGACGACGTGGCCTCGCCGACGATGCTGAACTCCGCGGTGCCGCGGAGCAGGTCGACGATTCCCCGCCGGACCAGCTCCGCGTCGTCCACGAGATAGACGCGTGTGCTGTCCCCGATCATGGGACGGAGCGTAGTCGTTTCCGGGCGATAGCCCTACGACTTCCCGCCGCCCTTGCCTCGACGGAGCCCCAGAAGCCCGCCCTTGGCGGCCGGCTTGGCCGCCGTCTTGGCGGTCGGCTGGCCCGCCGCGGCGGCCGCGGTGGGGGAGGTCAGGTTGGCCGGCGCCTCGTCGGGGGCCTCCGGCTGCGGGGTGTCGGGCACCTCGTTGCGCGCGGCCTCCATGGTCTCGAACAGCTCGACGAGCGGCTTGCGCCCGAGGGCCTCGCGGACCTTCGGGAACATCTCCTGCTCTTCCTCCTCGACGTGGTGGCGGACGCTCTCCATGAGCACCTTCACCTTGGCGTCGAACCGCTCCTCGTCGCCGTTCATCCCCTCGAGCTCCGACAGCGTCCACTTGACGATGTGGTGCTCCTCGAGGCCCTCGAGCACGACGTCCTCCGCCTCCTCGACGGACTTGCGGACCGCCGGGTAGAACACCTGCTCCTCGACCGCGGCGTGCACGGACAGCTCGCGGATGATCTCGCCGACGACCTGGCGCTTGTCGGTGGCGCTGCCGTCGTTCTTCTCGAGCTTCTCGAACGCCTTGAACAGCTTCTCGACCTTCTTGTGGTCGTCGCGCAGGCTCGTGATCGCGTCGGGCATGGTCGTCCTCTCAGAGTGAACGCAGCCGCGGCAGCAGCTCACGTTCGAAGAAGGTCAGGAAACCGGCCTGGTCGGGGCCGATCTGGTGGAAGTAGACGTGGTCGAACCCCGCGTCGGCGTAGGTGCGGAACGCCTCGGCGTACGGCTCGGGGTCGGGTCCGCACGGCGTGTGCTCGGTGGCCTGCTCCTCGGTGAGCATCTCGGCGGCCGCCTCGAAGTACGACGGCAGCGCCAGCTCCTGGGCCAGCTGGCCGGTGATGCCGGAGTTGGGCCAGATCTCGAACGCGGTCTTGCGGCCCTCCGCCTCCGACGAGGCCCAGCAGCAGGTCACCTGCGCGAAGCAGGGCCCGTCGCCGCCGGCCTTGCGGAACGTCTCGACGAGCCCGCTGTCGGGGCTCATGCCCCAGTAGCCGTCGCCGATCCGCCCGGCCAGCTCGGTGGCCTTCTCGCCGGCGCCGGACACGATGATCGGCGGCTTGGTCTCGGGCACCTCGTAGATGCGGGCGTTCTCGACGGTGTAGTGGGTGCCGCGGTGGCTGTAGAGGCCGCCCTCCCACAGCTCGCGGATGACGTGCACGGCCTCGTCGAGCATCTCCAGCCGGACGTCGACCTGCGGCCAGTGCTCGCCGGTGATGTGCTCGTTCAACGCCTCGCCGGTGCCGACGCCGAAGTAGAAGCGGCCCGGCAGCATCGTCGCGACGGTCGCGGTGGCCTGGGCGATGACGGCGGGGTGGATACGAAGGATCGGCGCGGTCACGCCGGTGGCGACGTCGATGCGCTCGGTCGTCGCGGCGATACCGCCGAGGACCGCCCAGACGAACGGGCTGTGCCCCTGCTTGTCCACCCACGGGTGGTAGTGGTCGGACACCGACACGAAGTCGGCGCCGATCGCCTCCGCGCGCTGCGCGTTGCGCACGAGGTCGAGCGCCGCGTGCTCCTCGCTGGACAGCGTGTATCCGATCCGCACCATGCCCCGTCCTTTCCTGTCACCCGCCGGGTGGTGACCTACCCGGGGGGGCGGGACGAAAACTGAGGGCGAAATGGTTGAAACGGAGTACCAGCGCCCGCCTCGCCGTAGATCATCGGCGTACGGGGGCGCGTACTCCCGACCCCAGGAGCACAGAGCCTGATGCGCAAGCGCGCGATCCCCGCCGTCGTGACCGCGGTCGTCCTCTCCGGCCTCGCCGTGCCCGCGCTCGCCGCGTCGGCCGCGGAGCCCCCGGCGGGTCGCGGCAGCCTCCGTACGGCGCGCGACGGCTACCGCCCGACAGGCCGCCTGCAGGTCCGGTTCAAGGACGGCGTGGGCGCCACGCGCCGCGCCGCCGCGCTGGCGAGGGTCGCCGACCGCGGGCACCGCGTGGGCGTCGTACGCCGCGTCGCCGCGCTCGACGCCGCCGTCCTCGACGTCTCCGACCCGCGCGCCGCCCGGGCCGCGCTCCGCAACGACCCCGACGTCCTCTACGTCGAGCCCGAGGCCCGCTACACGCCCGCCGCCGAGGGCGACGCGCCGGAGCTCGCCGAGGTCGGCGTCGCGTCGGTGCAGGCCGAGCCGAGCCCGAACCTCGGCGCAGGCTCCGTCATCGCGATCCTCGACTCGCCGGTCTCCAACACGATCAGCGACCTCAACGGCACCGGCAAGGTCGAGTACGCGCCGTTCAGCACGACCGACTTCGAGGACACGGACGACGGCTGGCAGGACCTCCCCTGCGATGCCTACAACTGCCCGCACGGCACCGCCGTCGCGAGCGCCGCGGCCGCCGAGAGCGGCGACGGCGGCATGGTCGGCGTCGCGCCGGGCGCGACCATCAGGTCGTACGACGTCTTCCGCCACTGGGTCTACAACCGCGACGGCGACGAGTTCCACGAGATCAGCGCGACGAGCGGCGACATCGCCGCCGCGCTCGTCTCCGTCGCGGACCACGCCGCCACCCGTCCCGAGCTCGTCGCCGTGAACATGAGCCTCGAGGGTCCGTACGACACGCTGCTGATCCGCGACGCCATCGCGTACCTCCATGCCACCGCACCGCGCGTGACGGTCGTCGTCGCGGCCGGCAACAACGCCAGCGAGCGCGCGACGTTCCCCGCCGGCGACCCGTACGTCCTCTCCGTCGGCGCCACCGGGCAGGTCTCCGGCAGCAACTGCAACGCGACGCCGAACCCGACCTGGTCGGTCGCGTCGTTCTCCAACCGCGGCAAGGTCGACGTCGTCGCGCCCGGCCACTGCGTCGACGTCTGGGAGCCGGGCACCGACCCGGACACCGGCGGCTCCACGGGCGCCGTGACCGTCCGCAAGTCCAGCGGCACCAGCTACGCCGCGCCGATGGTCGCGGGCATCGCCGCGTTGCTGCACACCGCCGACTCCGACTCCGTCGGCGACGTCGCCCGCGCGGCGATCATCGCCAGCGCCACCGGGGGAATCCACGTCGCGCGCGGCGCGGGCAAGGCCAACGCCGAGGCCGCCCTCGCGCTTGCCGGCGGCACCGCGCCGTACACCGCCATGACCACCGACCGCGGCGGCCAGGTCGCGAGCAGCGTCGGCCGGCGCAAGGTCGAGGTGCTCCGGGTCGACCCGACGGGCGCGACGCCCACGGCGCCGGTGCCCACGGTGAGCGGCACGTACGGCACCGTCTCGGCCGGCACCGTGAGCGCCGCGCCCGGCATCGCGCGGCGGTACGCGACGTACGCCGCGGCGCGCGCCACGGGCTCGTTCTCGCTGACCGCCACGGGCGGCTCCGGCGGCGACGACACGATCGCGGTCCCGATGGCCATGCTCGACGCCGCCGACAACTACGAGGGCCTGCCGGCCGCCAACCTGGAGCAGGCGAGCGTGCCGCTGACGTACGGCACCAGGTCGGCGTACGTCCGCTCGGCCGCCATCGGCAACGGCATGACGCTGGCGTGGGACTTCACGTACGGCGAGGGCACCAGCAACCCGTCGCGGGTCGCGTCGGACCTGTTCGTGTGGGAGCCCGCGACGTCCGGCGGCACCGCGGACGCCGCGACCGAACCGGTCATGGCGATGCAGTCGCCGACCGCCTCCAACAGCGGCAGCGTCGTCGCCAACCTCGACCCCTGCGAGTTCCCCACGAACAACGTCGACGAGCCGCGCCCGTGCCGCGCGGGCAGGTACCTCGTCGGCTTCCAGACGTTCTCCCCGGCCGACAGCTCCTCGTCGACCTCGCGGTACAAGCTCCGCCTCCGCTACGCCGGCCCGACCGCCTCGCTCAGCACCCCGGCGGTCACGTCGTCGCAGTCGACGGGCATGCCGTTCACGGTGCGGTGGAGTGGCCTGCGGGTGCAGACGTACGACGTGTCGTACGCCGTCAAGACCAAGGTCGGCAGCACGTGGAAGGTCACGGCCTGGATCCCCTGGAAGAAGACGGCCGGCAGCGGTGCGGTCTTCGGGGCCGGCGGCTCGCCCGTGACGCTGGTGCAGGGACGGACGTACCACTTCCGGCTCCAGTCGTTCGACGCCCGCGGCAACCCCAGCCTGGTCACGGTGAAGTCGACGCAGGTGCCGTACGACGACCGCTCGGCCTCGATCGCGTTCTCGCCGTCGTGGAGCAGGGTCGTGGTCGCCGACCGGTGGCTCGGCACCGCGACGAAGGGCAGCACGGCGGGCGGGCGCGCGTCGCTGACGACCGACGCGTCGGCGTTCTCGATCATCGGCGACAAGTGCGCGGCGTGCGGGCAGTTCAAGGTCTACGTGGACGGCGTCTACAAGAAGACCGTCGACACGTACCGCTCCTCGACGGCCACCCGGCAGGTGCTCTGGTCGTCGGGCTCGCTGGGCAGCGTGAAGTCGCACCGGGTCACGGTCATCGTGTCCGGCACGGCGGGGCGGCCCAAGGTCGTGGTGGACGGGATCGCCGCCCTGCGTTGACGCGCCGTTGGCCCTCCGTTCGCCGGATGTCTGCCTTCCGGCCACTTGTCGGTACGCTTCGCGGCGGCCGGTGCGGCGGTGCGCCGGCGGGGAGGTTCACAGGTGCGGTTCAAGCTCGTCCCGACCGACGACAAGTTCTTCGACCTGTTCAACGACGCGGCCGTCAACGCCGCGGCGTGCGCGCGGGCGCTGAAGGCACTCGTCGACGACTTCACGGACGTCCAGGCCAAGCACGACGCCGTCCACGTCTGCGAGCAGCGCGGCGACGAGCTCACCTCCGCGATCCTGCGGCGGCTCGACTCGTCGTTCGTGACGCCGTTCGACCGCGAGGACATCCACGCGCTGGCGGAGGAGCTCGACGACGTCTGCGACGACGTCCTCGCGATCAGCGACCTCATGCAGCTCGTGCAGATCGAGGAGATGCTCCCGGAGATGCGGGAGATGGCCGACATCCTCGTGCAGGCCACCGACCAGGCCGTCCAGCTTCTCGAACGCCTCAAGCCCATGAAGGGCGTGCAGCCGTTCCTCGACGCGATCGACAAGCTCGAGAGCCAGGGCGACTCGGTCTACCGGCGGACGCTGGCGCGGCTGTTCACCGACTACGACGCCATCACGGTCCTCAAGTGGAAGGACATCGTGCAGGCGATGGAGCACGCCATCAACACCGTCGAGGACGTCTCCAACGTCGTCGAGTCCATCGTCCTGAAGTTCGCCTGACCCGATGGAGTTCGCGCTCTACTCGGTCGTCGTCATCGCGCTGATCTTCGACTACACCAACGGGTTCCACGACGCCGCCAACTCCATCGCCACCGTCGTCTCCACGCGCGTCCTCACGCCGCGGATGGCGGTCGGCTGGGCGGCGTTCTGGAACTTCGTGGCGTTCCTCGTCTTCGAGGAGAAGGTCGCCTCGACCATCGCCAAGGGCATCGTCGACCCGGCGTCCAAGGCGCTGACCATCGGCGTCGTGTTCTCGGGCCTCGTCGGCGCCATCGCGTGGAACCTCGTGACGTTCTACTTCGGCCTGCCGACCTCGTCGTCGCACGCGCTCGTCGGCGGCTTCGCCGGCGCGGCCGTCGCGCGGGCCGGCTTCCACGTGCTGCTGCTGGAGAAGGTGCGCGAGATCGGCGCGTTCATCCTGCTGGCGCCGTTGATCGGCCTGGCGCTCGGGCTGACGACGACGCTGCTCATCCTCTGGCTGGCGCACCGCGTCACTCGCCTGCGGACGCTGAACGCCGGCTTCCGCGTGGGGCAGCTCGTGTCGTCGGCGGCGTTCAGCCTCGGCCACGGCGCCAACGACGCGCAGAAGACGATGGGCATCATCCTCGCGCTGCTGATCGCCACCGGGCACGCGGCGCCCGATGCGGACGTACCCACGTGGGTCGTCCTCTCGGCGCACACGGCGATCGGCCTCGGCACGCTCTCCGGCGGATGGCGGATCGTGAAGACCATGGGCTCCAAGATCACGCGCCTGCAGCCGGTCGGTGGCTTCGCCGCCGAGTCGGCCGCGGCGACGACGCTGTTCTTCACCGCGCAGAACGGCATCCCCGTCTCGACCACCCACACGATCGCCGGCGCCATCGTCGGCGTCGGCGCGACGCAGCGGCTCTCCGCTGTCAGGTGGGGCGTCGCCTCGCAGGTGGTCTGGGCGTGGGTGCTGACGATCCCCGGGGCGTTCGCGATCGCCGCGATCACGTCGCTGATCGTGCGGGTGCTCGCGTGAACCGCCGGGTCGCGTTCTTCGCCATCGCCGCGCTGGTCTGTTTCGCGCTGATCCCCGTGCTGGACGCGAAGTTCCAGTGGGTGCCCAAGCTCGTGGGCGGCATCTACGTCGCGTTGACGCTGCTCGCCGTCGCCGACGTGCTCGGCCGCCGCCGGCTCTAGGTCCTCTGCGCAACCGGGTTGCGGCCCGTGCGGCGAAAAAGCGCAAAACGCACCCCGAAGCCGCCGACCCGCCCCAGTCCACCCCCAAAACGATCACCTGTGTCCCCTCAGCGGCGGCCCTTTCGGCGCACGGGAGGGGACACAGGTGATCGTTTCGGGGGGCGGCCGGGCTACGGCTTGCGGGCCAGGGCGACCAGGCCGACCCCTGCGTTCGGCCGGGCGCGCTGCAGCAGGCGGAACGGCGCCGCCGCGGCCGCCGTGGCCACGCCCAGCGCATCCGGCGGCTGGAGGAAGCGCCCGCTCGCGGCAGTCCGCTCCTCGACCGACGCGGCGGCCGTCCTGCGCCTGGTGATGGCGTCGCGGGCGCGTTCGAGGACGTTGCCCAGCCCCCAGCCGTACGGCCGCAGCTCGACCGGCTCCAGCCCGGCCGCGACGAGCCGCTCGCGGAGGATGTCGGGGTCGTAGCGGCGGAAGTGGCCGACGTACGCGTCCGTCGGCCCGAACCGCTCCGCGAACGCCGGCACCGACAGCAGCAGCCACCCGCCCGGCTTCACGTGCGTCGCCCACGAACGCAGCGCCGCCACGTCGTCGTCGATGTGCTCCAGCACCTCGAACGCGCAGAGCAGGTCCACGTCGCCCGCGCCGTCCGACGGCAGCAGGCCGTGGATCACGTTGACCCGCGTCGCGGCGACGGCGGCGGAGGCCTCGTCGGGCTCGTAGCCGGTGTACGTCGTGGCGCGCTCGGCCAGCCGTACGCCCACCGCCCCCCGCCCGGGACCCACCTCGACGACGCGCTCGACGGGGCCGATGCGACGCAGCAGGCGCGCGACGACGTCGTAGCGCAGCCACGCGGACAGCGTCAGGGCGGGTCTCATCGCAGGCACTCCCGTAACGGCAGGACGACGTGCTCGGGGCGGAAGGAACGATCCGCGACCTCGTACGCAGCCTGCCGCAGCGCCGCGACGCGCGCCGGGTCGGCGGCGAGCGCACGGAGCGCGTCGGCGACCGCCTCGGCGGAGCCCGGCGGGACGTAGACCGCCGCGTCGCCGAGAGCGGCGCGCTGGGGCGGAGTGTCCGACGTGACGATGGCGCAGCCCGCGGCGGCGCCTTGGTAGACCTTGTTCGGTACGACGCGCAGCGCCTTGGGCCCCGTGCCGACGATGCCGAGGCAGACGTGGTGCGACGCCACGACGTCGGGGAGCGCGTCGCCATCAACCCACGACACCCACTCGACTCGTGGGTTGCCTGCGCACGCCGCGCGCGTCGCGGCGAGGTCCTGGCCGCCGCCGATCATCGTGAACGTGATCCCCGGCTCGTCCGCGAGCAGCCCCACCGCGCGCCCGATGACCGGCGCCCCCTGCAACGGCGTGAACAGCCCGAAGAAGACGACCTTCAACGGAGCCGGCGGCAGCGTGACAGGCGCGCGGAACCACCACGACGGAGACCCCACCGGCACGACCACGGTCTCCCGCCGGGGCTTCGCGAGGACGGTCGCCTCCTGCGCCGCCGTGTCGACGACCACGACGTCCGCCGCCCTCGCCGCGGCCCGGTCCACGGCCACGAGCAGGCGCCGTACGACACCACCGCCCGCCGCCCGGTCGGCCGCCGTGTCGGACAGCGAAATGAAGTAGTCGAGCACGATGGGCGTCGTGGGCCAGAGACGCCGGGCGAGGTGGACGTCGAGGTGGCCGAGGTAGCCGACGACGACGGCGTCGTACGTCCCCAGCCTGCGTCCCTGCCGCCACAGCGCCAGCCACGTCCGCAGCACCCGCCACAGCAGACCGAGCAGGAGCCACGGCCGCTTGAGCATCCGTACCCGAGACGCGGTGTCGAACCCGAGCGGCACGTTGCACTCGAACACCTCGTCGCCCGCCGCGCGGCAGCCGTCCATGAGGATGCCGACGCGCGGATGCCTGGCGACGTCGTACGTGCCGAAGAACAGCAGCCTCATCGGTTGACGTACGACACGTCGGTGTCCCAGCGGGTGAAGCCGAGGCGCTCGTAGACGCGGATGGCGTTGGTGTTGGCCTCGTCGACGTAGAGCATCGCCTGCCCGAGCCCGCGCGAGCGCAGGTGCCGCAGGCCGACGATCGTCATGGCCGGGCCGAGCCCGAGGCGCTGCGCGTCGGGGGAGACGCCGACGACGTAGACCTCGCCGATCGCCTCGTGGTCGTGGCCGCCGTTGCCGTGCACCTTCGTCCAGTGGAACGCCACCAGCGTGCCGCCGCGCTCGGCGAGGAAGAACCCCTCGGGGTCGAACCACGGCTCCTTCTCGCGCACCTCGAGGTCCTCGACGGTCCAGCCGCCCTGCTCGGGGTGCTCGGCGAACGCCGCGTTGTTGACCGCGACCCACGCCTCCTCGTCCTGCCCCGGCACGAACGTCCGTACGGCAACGCCCTCGGGGAGCGAGGGGTCCGGCAGCGGGGCGTACAGCGAACGCCGCATCTGCCACAGCGCGCGCCCGCGCCGGAAGCCGAGCCGCTCGGCCAGCGCGGACGCGGCGGGGTGCGAGCCGTGCGCCCAGAGCCGCAGCCGTCCGTCCGTCGAGAGCCCGACGAGCTGCCCTACGAGCGCCTGGCCGATGCCCTGCCGCCGCGAGCCAGGGTGCACGACGAGCTCGGCGCTGGCGCCCGCCACGACGTCGGTGAGGTCGAGGTGCGCGTAGCCGACGAGGTCGTCGCCGACACGGGCGAGGACGTTGCGCGCGTCGGGGTCGCCGCCGTGGCCAAGGTGCAGCGTCACGTGCTCGGACAGGGGGTGTACGTCGTCCGCGTCGGTCGCCGCCGCGAGCAGCGCGCGGACCTCGGCGACCTGCACGGGGTCGAGACGCGTGCGGACGTCGAGCGTGACGTTCTCGGGGGTGGTCACGAGTGCGACCGTACCCAGGATCAGGAGATACGGACCGGAGCGTCCTCGCCGAGCGGCGTGATGGGCGCGGAGACGAACTTGTAGCCGACGTTGCGGACCGTGCCGACCAGCGCCTCGTGCTCGGGGCCGAGCTTGGCGCGGAGGCGTCGTACGTGCACGTCGACCGTGCGCGTGCCGCCGAAGTAGTCGTACCCCCAGACCTCGTGCAGCAGCTGGTCGCGCGTGAACACGCGGCCCGGGTGCTGCGCGAGGTACTTGAGCAGCTCGAACTCCTTGAACGTCAGGTCGAGCGGCCTGCCCTTGATGCGCGCCTGGTACGTCGCCTCGTCGATCGTGAGGTCGCCGTTGCGGATGACCTCGTCGGCGTCCGGCGAGCCGGCGGCGGCGCGGCCGAGCGCCAGGCGGATCCGCGCATCGACCTCGGCGGGTCCCGCGCCGGTCAGGACGACGTCGTCGACGCCCCAGTCGCCGCTGACGGCGGCGAGGCCGCCCTCGGTCACGACAGCCACGAGCGGGGTCGCGATGCCGGTCGTCCGCAGCAGCCGGCAGAGCGCCTTGGCACCCAGCAGGTCGGTGCGCGCGTCCACGACGAGGACGTCCGCAGCGGGCGCGTCGAGCAGCGCGGTGGGCTCGGGAGCGGCGCGGCGTACGGCGTGCGTCAGCAGCCCGAGCGACGGCAGGACGGTCTGCGGGTCGGCCGCGGGCGTGAGCGCGAGCAGCACGCTCACCGGTCACCTCCGTCGTCGTCAGGGGCCGGGATGCGGCACGATAACCCAGTGCCGCGTCCCGTTCAGCCGCTTTCGCCGGATGCGCAGCGTGCGACGCTGCGTACGGCCGATGGAGTACGCCTCGCCGCCAGCCACCTCCCGCACAAGAGTGACACGGCGTTCGTCGTGGCCCATGGCTTCTCGGGTACGCACACCCGCCCGTGGCAGGCGAAGGTCGCGCTCGGCCTCGCGCGGCACGCCGGGGTGGTGGCGTTCGACTTCCGCGGGCACGGCGCCTCGGGCGGCGTCTCGACGCTCGGCGAGCTCGAGGTGCTCGACATCGAGGCGGCCGTCGTGTGGGCGCGCGAGCTCGGGTACGCGCGCGTCGTCACCTGCGGGTGGTCGATGGGTGCGTCCGCGGTGCTGCGGCACGCGGCGCTGATCGGCGGGGTGGACGCGGTCGTCAGCGTCAGCGCGACGAGCCGCTGGCGGGTGCGCGACACCAAGCCGATGCGCCGCCTGCACTGGATCGTCGAACGCCGCGCGGGCCGCCTCGTCGGCCGCGCGTACCTGAAGACGCGGCTCGCGACGCACTGGACCGACGAGCCCGAGGCGCCGGTCGAGGTGATCGGCCGGATCGCGCCGACGCCGGTGCTGCTCGTCCACGGCGACCGCGACACGTACTTCACGGTCGAACACCCGCACGCGCTCTACGCGGCCGCGAACGAGCCCAAGGAGCTGTGGCTCATCCCCGGCTACGCGCACGCCGAGTCGGGCGCGACGCAGGAGCTGTTCGACCGCATCGGCGGGCACCTGCCGGTCCTCCTCGGCGACGACGTCACCGACCGCGACGAGGTCCGCGCGTGACCGCGCCGAGCGCGCGAGCGACCGTGCTGCCGCCGCGAGCCGCGCTCCCCGCCGTGCTGTCGCTGTCGGTCGCGGGCATGCTCGCCGGGGCCGCCGCGGTCAACAACGCCGCGCTCGGCCTCGCGCTGCTCCTCACGCAGGCCGTCGTCGCGCTGGCCTGGCTGGCGCTGACCGACGTGGACGGCGCCGAGGGCGCCACGGTCATCGTTCTCGCCGGTGCGGCCGCGGCGGACGTCCTCGCGGTACGCCGCCACGGCGAGGACCTCGCGGGCGCCGTGACCGTGGTCGCGCTGGCGTTCGTCGCGTCGCTGGCGCTGCAGCTGTTCCGCCCCAGCCGGCAGCGCGTCGTCGAGGCGATGGCGGGCACGGTGTCGGCGGTGGTGCTCGCGGTGTTCGCCGCGCACCTGCTGGCGGCCAGCGCGAAGACCGGCTGGGCCGTCGCCGCGACGGCCGTCCTCTGCGCCGCCGTCGCGCTCGTCGCGGGCCGCGCGGGCGACGTCATCCTGCTGCGCCCGCGCCTCGTGCCGACCGCGCAGCGCGGCTGGCTCGGCCTGCTGCTCGCGCTCGCCGCGGGCAGCGCGCTCGGCGCCGTTCTCGGCGGCGCGTGGTCGCCGCTGTCCGCCGCGTCGGGGGTTGCCGTGGGGGCAGCGTCGGCGTTCGCCGCCGCCGCCGCCGACCTCGGCGTCGACCTGATCGACGCGGACGCCACCGACGCCCGCCGCGCCTCCGCGCTGCGCCCCCTCGCCGTCCTGCTGCCGCTCGTCGTCGCCGCACCCGTGTCGTACGCCGCCGCCCGACTCCTCGTCGGCTGAACCGAGGAGCCGCCCGTGTTCAAGCGCCTGATCGTCTTCGTCGCGATCCTCGTCGGCCTCCTCGCGCTCGCCGACCGCGGCCTCGCCGTCGTCGCCGGCAACGCGACCGCGCACCAGATCCGCCTGCACGAGGGGCTGCGCGAGGACCCCGACGTGACGTTCCGGGGGTTCCCGTTCCTCACGCAGGCGGTGCGAGGGAAGTTCCAGCGGGTCGAGGTGACGGTCCGCGACCTCGAACGCGAGGGGCTGGTCATCGACCGCATCGACGCGACCCTCGAAGGTGTCGAGGTCGACATCGGCGACGCGCTGCAGGGCCGCGTCTCCGCCGTCCCCGTCGAGGAGGGGGAGGCGACGATGCGGCTGACGTACGGCGACCTCACGTCGTATCTATCCCGCAAGCCCGGCAACATCCGCGTCGTCGTGCGCGACGGGCAGCCGTACGTCGTCTCGACGTTCGGCGTGCCCGGCGTCGGCCAAGTGGACGTGGAGGGGACGCCGACGGTGCGTACGACGGCGACCTCGGTGCGCGTGACCGTGTCGCGCGTGCGCGTGGTCGTCGGCACGGCGACGCTGTCGGGGTCGCTCGCGGCGAGCGCCGCGGCGCGGGCGTCGTTCACGATCCCGCTGGAGGAGCTGCCGTTCGGCATCGAGGTCACCGGCGCGCGGCTCACCGACGCGGGCATCGAGATCGACGCCACCGCCGAGGGGCTCGTCATCGACGTCAAGGACAACGTCCGCTGACGTTGTCAACGCGGTAGCCCCTCCGTGCGTTGGCAACCCGACGACGCGACGAGGAGGGGGTGTGGTGGAGAGCTTCGACGAGGCGTTCGCGGAGCTCTACCGCGCCTCGTACAAGGTCGCGTTCCGGCTGCTCGGCGACCGTGCGGAGGCGGAGGACGTGGCGCAGGAGGCACTCGCGAGGACGTACGTCCGCTGGCGCACCGTGGAGCCGTACGCCGCGCCGTGGGCCTGCCGCGTCGCCGCGAACGTCGCCATCGACCGCACCCGCAGGCGCCGCCGCCTCTCGGGTGGCGACGACGTCCCCGAGCGGGCCGCGCCGGACGCGTACGCCGACGAGCGCATGGACCTCCAGCGCGCGCTGCGCGACCTGACGAAGCGGCAGCGCGACGTCGTGACGCTCCGCTACCTCGCCGATCAGCCCGAGGACGCCGTCGCCGCGGCGCTCGGCGTCTCGCTCGGCACCGTCAAGACACACGCGTCCCGCGGGCTCGCGGCGCGATGTTCGACGACCTCGACGACCCCGGGTACGCGGGTCCAGGCTCCGGCGCGCGGGACGCCGTCGCGGCGCGGGCCGGCCGCATCAGGCGTAACCGGCGCATCGCGTGGACGTCGGGCGTGGCGTCGTTCCTCCTGGTGGCGGTCGCGCTCGGCGCGGGGCTGCGGTCACGGCCGCAGAGCCTCGTCGGCATCGAGCCCGTGTCGCCTGTGACGCCGAGCGTCACCGCGACGACGGTCTCGCCCTCGCCGACCGCCGAGGAGTCGCCGACGCCGACGCCGGACCGGACCACGCCGGAGACCAAGCCCGCGCCGCACGTCTCGAGGTCGCCGGTCCCCGCCCCGCAGCCGACGCCCGTCCCGGGGCCGAGCATGCCGGCCGGCTGGTCGTGCGCGCCCGCGTCCGAGATCCCGCCGGAGGGCGGCGCGCCGGCGGACGGCGTCACGCTGTCGCTGGAGGCGCCGGCGGTCGTCGACGCCGACAAGCCCGGGGAGGCGACGCTCGTCCTCACCAACGGCACCGACGAGGGCGCCTACGTCCGGTTCTTCCCGCAGAACCGGCCGGGCGACATCAGCGGGCCGTTCCAGACCGTCATGACGAACGGCGCGGGGACGTTCTCCGGGATCCTGAGCGACGGCGTAGGCCGCGAAGCCCGCGACCTGCTCACGACGGGCGGCGGTGAGATCGGCGCGGGCGAGTCGTACCGCATGCCGGTGCGGATCATGACGTGGGGCTGCGACGCGGACGGCGGGCGGGTGCCGCCAGGGACGTACCGGATGTCCGTCGGCGTCGAGATCGACGACGGCGGCGGCTTCGGCAGCCCGACCGCGTCGCCGTCGCCGGCGTACTCGCCCCCGCCCCGCCCGTCGCGCTGGGACCGGACGTGGGCGACCGCGGCGGTCACGATCACCGTGCGCTGAGCGTTCGGCGGGAATCCCGCGTGGCAGGGCCGTCGTTACGCTCGGCACGATGCCTTCCCTGCTGCTCCTCGCCGTGACGCTGCTGGCCAGCGCGGCGTTCGGCGTGGTGTGGGTGCGGCGCAACGGCCGTACCCGCGCGGTCGCCGAGGCCCCCGGGCTCTCCGACGCCGACCTCGCCGCGCTGGGCATCGACCGGCTGGGGGAGCGGGCGACGCTGGTGCAGTTCTCGTCGGCGTTCTGCGCGCCGTGCCGCGCGACGCGGCGCATCCTCGGCGAGGTGTCGTCGATGGTCGACGGCGTGGCGTACGCCGAGGTCGACGCGGAGACGCACCTCGATGCCGTACGCCGCTTCCACGTGCTGCGGACGCCGACCGTGCTCGTGCTCGACCGCGACCGGCGGGTCGTCGTACGAGCCTCCGGTCAGCCGCGCAAGGCTGACGTCCTCGCCGCCGTCGGCAAGGCTGTGGACAACGCCTCCTGAGGTCCAGGCCACGCGCCTACACTGACTCCATGGAGCAGCACCACTTCTCGGCGGTCCTCACGTGGGACGAGGCGGACGGCTGGTGGGTCGCGGAGTGCCCCGACCTGCCCGGCTGCATGTCCCAGGGCCGTACCGAGGACGAGGCGCTCGCCAACCTCGCCGACGCCATCGCCGAGACGCTCCACGTCCTGCTCTCGCAGCGCGAGCGCTGGACGGCCACGGGGTCCTCGCCGGGCGAGGTACGGCTCGCGGTCGCCATCTGACGTGGGTCAGTCGGACCTGCCGCTCGGCAGTGGCAGGGCGCACGTCAAGGCGTTCGAGCGACTCGGCTGGACCCGCGCGCAGGGCCGCGGCAAGGGCAGTCACATGGTGCTGACCAAGCCGGGCCACTCCTTCGTCGTCTGCATCCCCGATCACGACCAGGTGAGCCGCGCCCTCCTTGCCAAGGCACTGAAAGGCGCGGGCGTCACGATCGAGGCGTACGTAGCGGCGTACGGGAAGAAGCGCGGCTGAGGGGCCGGGTCGACAGATGGCGAGGGAATTACGTAAGGTCGCTGTGATGTATTCGACGCAGCTCACCCGCCGCCGCACGGTCGACTACGGCCGTGACGGCAGCGCGCTGTGTCCGCTCTCCTGACCCAGCCTTCCCCGCAGGACTCCCGTCAGGAGCAACCCCCATGTCGTACGTCGATCCGCGCGGTCCGCGCTTCGCCGCCTGGCTGACCGCCACCGTCCTCGCGATCACCCTGCTCACAGGGTCCGCGCTCCTCGCCGGCGCGCAGACGCTCGTCTTCGTCACCGGCGCGGCGTTCGGGCTGGGGGCGGCGCCGTACGGCGTCGTCTTCCGCCGCCTCGTACGTCCCCGCCTCGCCCCGCCCGCCGAGCTGGAGGCGGAGCTGCCGCCGCGGTTCGCGCAGGCGGTCGGCGCGGCGTTCGGCCTCGTCGCCACCCTCGGCTACGCGACCGGCGTCACCACCCTCGGCAACGCCGCCACCGCGCTCGCGCTGGCGGCGGCGTTCCTCAACGCGGCGTTCGGCTTCTGCCTCGGGTGCGAGGTCCTGCTGCTCGCCCGCCGCGTCCTCGGCCGCGCCGAGATCACCCGCTACGTCCACCGACCCACCAACCAGGGAGCTTCCGCATGAGCCGCGCTCGATCCTTAGTTTCCGCCGAGCAGGCCGAGGGCCTGATCGGGGCGCCGGGCGTCGTCTTCGTCGAGGTCGACGAGGACGTGTCCGCGTACGACAAGGGCCACATCGAGGGCGCCGTACGCCTCGACTGGAAGACCGAGCTGCAGGACCAGGTCAAGCGCGACTTCGTCGACAAGGGCCAGTTCGAGCAGCTGCTCTCCGCGAAGGGCATCGCCAACGACGACACCGTGATCCTCTACGGCGGCAACAACAACTGGTTCGCCGCCTACGCCTACTGGTACTTCAAGCTCTACGGCCACCACGACGTCAAGCTCCTCGACGGCGGCCGCAAGAAGTGGGAGCTCGACTCCCGCCCCCTCACCACCGACGTCGCCGACCGGCCCGCGACGACGTACACCGCGCGGGAGCAGGACCTGTCCATCCGCGCGTTCCGCGACGAGGTCCTCGACGCCATCGGCACCAAGAACCTCGTCGACGTACGGTCCCCCGACGAGTTCTCCGGCAAGCTGCTCGCCCCCGCGCACCTGCCGCAGGAGCAGAGCCAGCGCGCAGGCCACATCCCCACCGCCGCCAACATCCCGTGGTCCCAGGCTGCCAACGAGGACGGCACGTTCAAGTCCGACGACGAGCTGAAGGCGCTGTACGAGGCCAAGGGCGTCACGGCGGACAAGCCGACGATCGCGTACTGCCGGATCGGCGAGCGGTCCTCGCACACGTGGTTCGTCCTGCGCGAGCTTCTGGGCCACTCCGACGTCAAGAACTACGACGGGTCGTGGACCGAGTACGGCTCCCTGGTCGGCGTCCCGATCGAGATCGGGTCCTGACGTGTGCGGCGCCACCACTGGGGGTCTGTCACTGGAAGGGATCGACATGGCCACGGAGACGGTGATCCAAGGGGTCGTCGAGAACGAGGGCGAGCCGGTGCCCGGCGCGTTCGTGCGGCTGCTCGACTCCTCGGGTGAGTTCACGGCGGAGGTCGTGACGTCGGCCACCGGAGGGTTCCGCTTCTTCGCGGCGCCGGGGTCGTGGACCGTTCGCGCCCTCTCCTCCGCCGGCGCTGCTCAGGCGACCGTCGAGGCTGCTCAGGGGTCCGTCGCCGAGGCGACCATCTCCCTCTAGAGAGACGCCGGGGTGGGGCGGGCGCCCCGCCCCGGCTCCTCAGTAGACGAGTGCCTGCGCGCCGTCGCGCATGATCTCCTCGAGGAACGCCTGCGCGCCCGCGATGCGGATGCCGGGCAGCACGTCCTCCGGCCCGATCGAACGGCGCGCGGCGCACTGCGTGCACAGCGTCACCGTTCCTCCCGCGAGCACTGCCTCGAGCAGGTCAGCGAGCGGCGCCGCCTCGGGCAGCACGAACGCCTCCGCCCTTCCGGGGAGGGCGAACCACGCGGACTCGCCTGTCAGCCACAGGGAGACCGGCACTCCGGACGCCACTGCTATCGCGGCGACGGTGAAGGCCTGGGAGCAGCGTTCGGGCGCGTCCTCGCCCGCTGTGACCTTGACCACCAGGCTCGTCGCCACGCGTACCTCCGCCGCTATCTCCGCAGCGACTCGCTCGCCGCGTAGAACGCATCTTCCACCGGTCTGGCCGGCAGTGGCTTGGTGCCGTTGAGCACCGCCAGTGCGGTGGGGAGGGTGTGCTCGCTGACCTCGCCGTAACCCATCTTCGGGTAGAAGGCGTACGGCAGGTCCGCGGGCTGCGGGACGGGCGGGTACTGCACCGACCCGCTCGGCGTGCCGTCGTAGCGGCTGTCGTGCGGGTTGGGGTCCGCGGTCCTGCGGATGACCTCGTGGAGGTCGGCCGGCGTCAGCGTCCCGTCGGCCAGCGGGCCGCTCTTCGGGCGGGGCCTGCCCGCGGGGATCGTCACGAGGCCCTTGCCCGAGTGGCCCCACCTGGCTCGCGCGTCGGCGACGAGCCGGGCGGCGTACCCGGTGATCCGCGGGCTCGAGCTGGACGTGCCGCTGAAGCTCGTCGACCCGAAGTCGTACGGCTGCGCGGCCACCGTCCCGAAGCCGTCCATGACGACGTGCGGGTCGAGGTTGCTGAACGTCGTGTACCCGCCGTTGTCGTTCGCCCCGGCGATGAGGCTGCCCTTCGGGGCGTTGTACGCGCTCAGCTCCATGGGGTAGCTGGCGCCGTAGCCGGCGACGCCGTTGCCCGCAGCGATGACGACGAGCTTGCCGCTGTCGATCACCTCGCGGACCCGCTCGTCGGGGATGCCGGTGGGGAGGTCCTGGATGTTCAGGTGCACGACGTCGATCCACGACTGCCGGGCGACCCAGCTCATCAGCGCGCTGACCGACGACGTGCCGTCGTACCAGTTGAGGACGACGAGCTGCGCGTCGGGCGCGAGGCCGTACGCCCCGCCGCACGCGATCTGGCTCGACGCCTGCGCGCCGTGCGGATAGTTGTCGACGAGCTCGGTGGCGGCGCCCTGCCCGCCGTAGAACGACAGGTTCGTCCCTGGAACGTGGTACAGCGTGTCCGGCTTCACCGCGGCGAGCGCCTTCTTGCTCCGGTACTTCGACTCCTCGTACGTCTTGGCGAACGTCAGCTTCAACGGCTTCGACGACGAGGGGTACGCCGCCGTCCGCGAGCGCGGGTGCGTCAGCCCAGGGCGGCGCCAGCAGGGGTGGAACGGGTTCGTCCCCGTGTCGAACGTCGCCACGACCACCGCCGCCGGCTTCGGCTTCGGGGCCGCGCCGGCGCCGGGCGCGCCAGGCAGCGTGACCGCGGCGAGCGCGAGCGCGACGACACCGCGCCGTACGAGGCGTGAGCCCGGCATGTGTTCCTCCCCTGTCGAACCCGTCACTTCGACGGCGAGGACGTAGTGCCCTGCGACAGGCCCTAGGCCGTTCGCCGCAACGGCTCCGCCTCACGGCCCATGAGGTACGTCCGCTCTCGTCCCGCCTGCGACCGGAACGTCCTCGGGGTGCCCGATTCGGGTAGCCCGATCGGCCCCCACCGTAGGCACTACCCGTCACACGGAGTGATCTGGTCCTCGAACGGTCCCGCCGGACTATCGGCCGGGGCTTTGGTCCCGCCGATCAATCTGCTGTAAGTCCCGAAGGCGACTTCGGGCCCAGCCTCGGAAGGAACCGCCTCGATGCGCAAGCGCCTCGCACTCGCTCTGTCCCTCGCCTCCGCCGGCAGCATGGTCCTGCTGGCCGCGCCGGCCGACGCCGCGCAGGGCGTCACCTTCACCCTGACCGCCGGAGCGCTCAACGTGAGCGACCCCGCCGACACCTCCCTGGGCTCGGTCGCCACCGGCACCGCCTCCGTGTCCAGCACCCTCGGCAACACGACCGTCACCGACGCCCGCGGCGCCCTGCTCGGCACGTGGACCGCGAGCGTGACGTCGACCGACTTCACGACCGGTGCCGCGTCGGCGGACGAGACGATCGGCAAGGCCCTCGTGTCGTACGCCTCGGGCACGGCCACCGCGTCCAGCGGCACCGCGGTCCGCGTCCCCGGGCAGGCGACGACGCTGCTCGCGCAGGACATGAGCGTCTCCCGTACGGCGTTCTCCGCCACCGGCGTCGTCGGCAACAACTCGACCACGTGGGTCCCGACCGTCACCGTCACCATCCCGTCGGACTCCGTCGCCGGCACGTACTCGGGCACGATCACCCACTCGGTCACGGGTGCCTAGGTTCGCCCACCTGAGCGCTCCCCGCTGAGGTACAACAGCCTCATGCGCAGAGCCCTCGCGATGCTCCTGCTGATGGCCGGGACTCTCGTCCCGGCCATCAGCGCGTCCGCACAGTCCCAGAACGGCGGCGTCGGCATCCGCCTCCTCGAGGCTCCGACCGCCCGCGAGAAGGACCCGCGCGCGCGGCGGTCGATCGTCGACCACGTGAAGCCGGGGGCGTCGTTCAGCAGGAAGTTCGAGGTCTCCAACACCACGAGCGGGCAGCGGCTGATCTCGATCTACGCCGCCGCGGCCGACGTCGTCGGGGGGCAGTTCGTCCCCGCCGACGGACGTACCCAGAACGAGCTCTCCGGCTGGATCACCCTCGACACCAACAACGCCGACCTCCCCGCCGGGGGCACCGTGCAGCCGCGGCTCACGATCACCGTGCCGCCGACCGCGACCGAGGGGGAGCGGTACGCCGTCATCTGGGCCGAGCTGCCACCGGCCACGCCACCGGCCGGGGGCGTCGCCGTCGTCAACCGCGTCGGCCTGCGCGTCTACCTGTCCGTCGGCGCCGGCGGCGAGCCCGCGACCGACTTCGTCATCGAGTCGCTCACCGCCGAACGCGACGCGCAGAAGCGCCCCGTCGTCCAGGCCACCGTCAAGAACACCGGCGGCCGCGCGCTCGACCTCTCCGGCAACCTCCGCCTGACCAACGGGCCTGGCGGGCTGTCGGCGGGGCCGTTCGACGCCCGTCTCGGCACGACGCTCGCCATCGGCGCCAGCGCGCCCGTCACCATCCCGCTCGACCCGAGCCTGCCGGACGGTCCGTGGGACGCGCGGATCGAGCTGCGTTCCAGCACGACGGTGCGGACGGCTGAGGCGACGATCACGTTCCCCGCGGCGGCCGGCGCGACCGCGTCCCCCGTCGCCGCGGACCCCGTCGAGGAGAAGTCCTCGTCGTCCATGCTGCCGGTGCTGCTCGCGGTCGGCGGCGGCGTACTCCTCCTGCTGCTCCTCCTCTTCCTGCTGCTCCGCCGCCGATCGTCCGCGCCGCCGACCGTGGCGCTGCCGCTCGACGACGTGCTGACCGAGCTGCGTACGGCGGAGGGGAAGCGGCGTACGGAGCTCATGGGGATGGCGGCGGCGTACGGCAAGGAGGCGATCATGGCGTCGCCCGCGCTGGCGGCGCTGCCGGTGCAGACGGCGCGCGACCTCGGCGAACGGGTGGCCAAGACCGGCCGGTGATCACCTGGTCGCGCCGGAAGGTCGTCGCGGCGATACTGCGCGTCATGCCTGCCAACCGGACGCTCGCCTGCGTCTTCGCGCACCCGGACGACGACGCCTACGGGGCCGCGGGAAGCGTGGCGCTGCACGCCGACGAGCCGGACTTCCGGTTCGTCCTCGTCCACGCGACCGCGGGCGAGCAGGGCGACATCCGGGACGGGTTCCCGGCCACGCGAGAGACCCTCGGTGCCATCCGACGGGCCGAGGACGAAGCCGCGTGGCGTGCGCTCGGCCGCGTCCCCGACCGGCACGAGTGGCTCGGTCTGCCTGACGGCGGGGTCGCCGACGTTCCTCGCGAGGACGTCGTCGCCGCGGTCGAGCGGATCCTTGCGGAGGAGGAGCCCGCTGTCGTCGTGACGTTCGGCCCCGACGGCATCTTCGGACATCCCGACCACATCGCGATCGGCGCGGCCACTGACGAGGCGTTCCTGCGTCTGCGCACCGGCACGCGATCCGGGTTCCAGCGCCTGGCGCATGGCGCGGTCCCGCAGTCAGTGTTCGATCGGTGGAACCGCCAGCGCGCCGAGCTCGGGCTCTTCACCTTCGACCCGACGCGGACGTACCACATGCGCGGGGTTCCGGACGAGCAGATCCACGTCACGGTCGACTGTCAACGGGTGGCGAGCCGCATCGTCGCCGGACTCCGCGAGCACCGGAGCCAGCTGCACGTCATGTCCGACGACCCGGACAACACCGACCAGTGGGAACGGCGCGTGCGGCGCGAGTGGTACACGCTCGTCTGGCCGGACGAGCGGCCGGACGGGGAGATGCTCACCGACCTCTTCGACGGCCTGGCCTGACGTCCGCGTCCTCGTCGGGCTCGGGTCCAGGCGCGCGGCCGGTAGGCTCCGTTCCATGACCATCGAGCACGTCTTCACCGGGCTGCTTATCGCGGTGTTCCTGTTGATCGGCTGGTTCTCGGTGTACGTCGTCTACAAGCTCTACCAGGGCCAGCGCTGACCCTCCTTGCGCCACCGCGGTAGCCACGCGACGCTGCACCGGTCCACCCCTACGGACCGAAACGGGGATCCACCGTGAAGAAGACCCTCTCGCTGCGCGCCGAGCGCCTCGCCGAGCTGACGACCGCCGACCTCGACTGCGTCGTCGGCGCCGGGCAGATCACCGGTACGACGTGCCCCGTGCGCACCTGCAACCCGCCCACCGTGAACCTCGCGACCTGCGAGTCGGTCCCCAACTGCCCGACGCTCCCCGTCTGCGACTGACCGTCGCCGGGTCGGTGACGCTCACCCCCGCCGACGACGCGGACCTGCGCCTGCCGACCGTTCCCGGCCGCGCGGCAGAATGGCCGCGTGGACTTCACGATCACTCCTGAGCAGGAGGCGTTCCGCCGGTCCGTCCTCGCGTGGGCGCGCGACGTCGTCGCGCCCGAGGCGGCGGACCGCGACAAGCAGGGGCGCTGGGACCCGGCGATCTGGCGGTCGTTCGGCGAGCAGGACCTCGCCGGGCTGCCGATCCCGACCGAGCTCGGCGGCGCGGGCGGCAGCATCATCGACTGCTGCCTCGCCAACGAGGCCATCGGCGAGGGCGGCCACGACGGTGGCTTCAACCTGTCTCTCGGCGCCCACTGGGTGATCGGCACCGTCCCGATCTGGCTGCACGGCACCCCCGAGCAGCAGGCGCGCTACCTCCCGCGGCTGTGCAGCGGCGAGTGGGTCGGCGCGTGGGCGTCGACCGAGCCCGAGGCCGGCAGCGACGCGGGCTCGATCCGTACGACCGCTCGCCGCGACGGCGACGAGTGGGTCATCAACGGCACCAAGATGTTCATCACGAACGGCCCCATCGCCCAGCTCTGCACGGTCCTCGCCGTGACCGACGGTGAGGCGGGGCCGGGGCGCGGCGTCAGCGCGTTCCTCGTCGAGACCGACAACCCCGGCTTCGCCGTCGGGCGCGAGCTGGACAAGATGGGGTGCCGTTCCTCGCCCACCGCGGAGATCGTCCTCACCGACTGCCGCGTGCCCGCCGGCGCGATGCTCGGGCCCGAGGGGGAGGCGCTCTGGCGGATCGCGTTCGAGTGCTTCGACTGGGAACGCACCGTCATGATCGCCGGCTCCATCGGCGGGATGCAGTCGACGCTCGACGGCGCCATCGCGTACGCCAAGGAACGCCGCCAGTTCGGCAAGCCCATCGCCCACTTCCAGGCGGTCGCGCACAAGCTCGCCGACATGAAGATCAACCTCGAGGTGTGCCGCACGGCCGTCTACCGCGCCGCGTGGCTCAAGCAGGAGGGGCTCCCGCACGCCATCGAGGCGTCGATCGCCAAGACCCTCGTCGGCGACCTCTCCGTCAAGAACGCCATCGAGGCCATCCAGATCCACGGCGGCTACGGCTACATGCGCGACTTCTCCCCGGAACGCTCGCTGCGCGACTCCAAGCTCACCTCGATCGGCGGCGGCACCACCGAGATCCAGAAAATGATCATCAGCAGGGCGCTACTCGGCGACTGAACGTCTCCTCGTCGGCAGGAGACGTACGCCGTCGTCGCGAACTCCTCCGCCGTACCCCCGCGCCGCCCCGCCCCTGGGAGCGGCGCTACCTGTGATGCCCCACACACCCCGAAAGGCTCCCCCTCATGCGCCTGCGCTCCACCGTGCTCGCCGCCTTCGGCGTCCTCGCCCTGGCCGGCCCCGCGTTCGCCGCGACCCCCACGCCCGACTGCCACGCCCTGCTCCTCGACGACGCCGACGGCGACCAGGCCCTGATCTCCACGGCGCTCCCCGTCCGCGCGACGGTCGCCATCGACATCGACGACGTCTTCCTCACCGGCCCCGCCGGCGCCGAGAAGGTCAACATCCGCGTCGACGACCTCACCGCCTCCCCCAACACCGAGTACCGCTTCGGCTGGGCCGACCCCGTCAACTTCGGCTACTCGTACCGCCTCGACGCGACGTTCCTCACCGCGGCGGGCGCGCACGGCGCCGGCACGTACACCCTGTGGCACCTCGACCCGAACGGCTCGTGGATCAGCCTGCGCGCCGCCTCCGGCCGTACGTTCGCCGGCAACGACGGGGTGATCCAGTTCGACCAGCACGCGGACGCGCCGTGGCCGGGGACCTTCACTGGCGTGAACGTCTCCGCGCACCAGTACGAGTCGGCCGCGCTCACCGACGTCGCCCTGCGCAGCGACTCCGCCTCGACTGGTCTGTGGTCGCAGCCTTGCTAGCTCTTCTTCTTTGAGCAAGCGGGGCAGGGGGGCCGTACCGCCTCACTAGGGCGCATGCGCGCTTTAGTCGTTCGGCGGCACGGCCCCCCTGCCCCTCCCTGGCCCCTCCGGGGGTCAATGGCCCCTGAGTCGTCTGTGGCGCTGCAGGGGGGTGACCTCGCTGGGTGTTCTCGCCAGGCCCGGCCATTCCGGGCGTTGGGCTATCAGGGCGTCTATCGACTGCCTGGGTTCGGGTCTCGCGAAGTAGAAGCCTTGGGCGAAGGCGCAGCCGAGCTCGGTCAGCTCGTCGAGCTGGGCCCTGGACTCCACGCCCTCGGCGATGGTGTCGAGGCCGAGCGCTGAGGCCATGCCGACGACCGCTCGGACGATGGCGGAGTCCTCCGGGGACGTGCCCAGGCCCGCGACGAACGACCTGTCGATCTTGACGCCGTCGACCGGCAGGCGGCGGAGGTACGCCAGCGACGAGTAGCCCGTCCCGAAGTCGTCGATGACGATGCGGACACCCAGCGCGCGCAGGGCCTGGAGGGTGCCGATCGCGGCTTCCGCGTCACCGAGGAGGGCGCTCTCCGTCACCTCCAGGCCGATGTGCCGCGGGTCCACTCCGGTCTCGACGAGCGCGGCCTCGACGACGCCGACGATGTCCTCGGCGAGCTGCCGTGGCGAGAGGTTGACCCAGACGACGAACGGCTCGCCGTCGTCGCGCGACCCGCGCCACCGCGCCGCCTGCCAGCACGCCTCGCGCAGCACCCAGCCGCCGATCCGCCCGATCAGCCCCGACTCCTCGGCGAGCGGGACGAACGCGTCCGGCTGCACGAGGCCGTTCTCCGGGTGCAGCCAGCGCACCAGTGCCTCCGCGCCGACGACGCGGCCGGTCCGCAGGCAGACCTCGGGCTGGTAGTAGACGCGGAGCTGGCCGGTGTCGATCGCCTCGTGCAGCGCGCTCTCCGTCTGGAACCGCGCCACCGCGGACGCGCGCAGCCGCTCGTCGAAGAGCTCGTACCGCGCCTTGCCGAGCTCCTTCGCGCGGTGCAGCGCGGCGTCGGCGTCGCGCAGCATGTCCTCGGGCCGCGGGTCGCTGCCGTCGGACACGGCGATGCCGACCGACGCCGTGACGTGCACCGGCGAGCCGTCGAGGACGAACGGCACCGACAGCACGCTGAGCACCCGCTGCGCGATGGCGGTCGCCTGCGCGTCGTCGACGACCTCCTCGCAGAGCAGCGTGAACTCGTCGCCGCCGAACCGCGCCGCCGTGTCGCCCTGCCGCAGTACGCCCTGCAGCCTGCCGGAGACCTCGAGCAGCAGCCGGTCTCCGGCGTCGTGGCCGAGAGAGTCGTTGACGAGCTTGAACCTGTCGATGTCGACGAACAGCACCGCCACCAGCGACTCCCGCCGCGCGGTCCGCGCGAGCGACTGGGTGAGCCGGTCGACGAACAGCACGCGGTTGGGCAGGCCGGTCAGCCGGTCGTGCAGGACCTCGTGTGCGAGCCGCGTCTGGTAGTCGACGCGCTCGGAGAGGTCGCGCGCAGTGAACGAGTAGTTCTGCAGCTGCCCGTCGGAGCCGTGGTGGGCCTGGATCAGCTGGGAGACAGGGATCTCCGTGTCGTCGGGACCGAGCAGCGAGAGCTCACCGCTCCACCGCCCCTCGCGCCGCAGCGCGGGGAGGACGACGTCGGCGAAGTAGTTGCGAGTCGTCGGCGCGACGAGGTCGTCGAGGCGGTGCGGCACGACGCCGACGGCGCGCATGAAGCGGCGCGCGGCGTCGTTGGCCCAGACGACCTCGCCGCCGGGGTCGGTGATCGTGACGAGGTCCGTGGTGTGCTCGAGGACGCGCGTGAGGCGGTCCGTGCGCCGCAGCGACTCGACCTTGTCGGTGACGTCGTCGGCGCTGCCGACCCAGCCGGTGACGGCGCCCGACTCGTCGCGCGTCGGCCCCGTGGCGATGTCCACCCAGCGCAGCGAGCCGTCGGGGCGGACGACGCGGTACGTCCCGCGGAGCACGGAGCGGTCCTCGACCGCCCTGCGCCACGCGGCGTCGAGGCGTGGCTTGTCGTCGTCGTGGATGAGGTCGCGCGGGGCGCCCCCGTCGAACGACTCCACGCCCGCGATGGCCGCGAGCCGCGGGTTGGAGTACTCGAGGTCGCCGGCGTCGTTGGCGAAGAACACGCCGGTCGGCGAGCAGTCGGCGAGCGCGCGGAACCGCTCCTCGTTCTCGCGCAGCGTCCTCGTCGTGTCGGCGACGGCGCGCTCGGCGCGACGGCGGGCGGTGAGCAGCGTCCGCAGCACCAGTGCCGTCAGCGCGGTCATGAGCAGGCTGCCGACGAGCAGGAGCCACGGCGCCACGCGGTACGCCCCCGGAAGGAACGTCCGCGGCGCGGCGGTGCGGATGGTCCACGGCACGCCGTACGCCGTGATGCGCGTGTCCCGCGTCCAGCCCGGTCCTTCGCGCAGCGCCGCCCCGTAGCCAGGGGAGGAGCCGACGAACGCCTCGGGACGCGCCGTCGGGCCCTGGAAGAGCGCGGACTCGACGGCGTACCCACCGGTCAGCTGGCCGGCGACGAACTCGGCGCCGCGGTACGAGTTCACGACCCAGCCGCGCAGCGCCGCGCGGCGGGCGGGCTCCGTGGCGGGGACGCCCGCGGAGTCGTACAGCGGCAGGAAGACGAGGAACGCCACGCCGTCCTCGCCGGGCCTGCGCAGCGGCGGTGTCGCGGTGGCGCGCCCGGAGTCGGCGGCGCGGTCCTGCGCCTGGCGCGCCAGCGGTCCGCCCTCGACGGCGGGCGCCATGTCGGAGGGCTCGACGTACGCCACCGTGCGCTGCGCGTCGGCGCGGACGTACGCCACCGCGGCCACGCCGGGGAAGCGGTGGCCGGTGTCGAGCGCGTCGAGGAAGCGGCCGAACTCGTCCCGCGTGACCTCGGCGGAGCCGTCGAAGAGCCCGCGCAGGCCGCGCAGCGAGTCGCCGGAGCCGTCGAGGCCGTGGGTCAGGGCGTGCGCGGTCTCGCGCGAGCGGTTGTCGAAGCGTTCGCGCATCTCGGTGTTCTGGACACGGCGGAGGTACGCCGCAGAGGCGACGGAGCTGGCGACGCCGACGACGAGCGCGGCGAGCGGCAGCAGCGCTCGCGCACGGTCCGTTCGCGACCAGGAGCGCGTCATCGTCCTCGGGGGAAGGCGGGGGCGGTGGGGGGTCATACGTTACGTACCGGACTACTGCGCGGCTATGGCCGAAGTGGGCCATTTCCGTCCCCGGACAACAGACAACCCCCGGGCTTGCCACGGGCCGACCGGCGGTCGGAACGCGGGCCGGCTGGACGAGAGCCGGCACCCGGGGGCGCGGTGTCTGTCTTGGTCTCCGCCGTGCGCCGGAAGGCGCCGGGCGGTGGCCCGACATCAGGCCGGCGGCTAGCGGACAGCCACCTCACGAGTCCGTTGATCATGCATGAATCGGACCACCTCCCTTCCCGTGTCCGGCCACGGTACGTCGGCTCGGGAGGCCCCGCAATCGGAATCTTCGGAACGCCGCGTTTTCGGTGATCTTGGCGGGATTCGCGCTGCTCGACGCGCACGAACGCAGCCACGATCGCGAAAGGCGAGCCTCGCCTACAGGCGGACGGCGCCGGCGTAGTCGGAGCGCATCGCGGAGCTCACCTTGACCACGTCGCCGGTCTGCGGCGCGTGGATCATGTTGCCGTTGCCGACGTAGATCCCGAGGTGGTGGATCGGGTTGCCGAAGAACACGAGGTCGCCAGGCTGCAGCTCGCCCTGCGAGACGTGCCGGCCCTCGTTGTACTGAGCGCGGCTGTAGTGCGGCAGGCTGACGCCCGCCTTGGCCCATGCCCACTTCGACAGGCCCGAGCAGTCGAACGAGTCCGGGCCCTCGGCGCCCCACCGGTACGGCTTGCCGAGCTGGCGGTACGCCTCCTGCACCGCGATCGCGGCGCGACCGGACGCGGGGCCGTTGTAGGCGGGCACCGACGCCGTACGGGTGCGCGACGCGCGGGCCAGCGCCTCGCGGCGCGCGCGCTCCGCGGCGGCGAGGGCGGCGGCCCTGGCGCGGGCGGCCTCGAGCTGGGCCGCGCGGCGTTCGGCGGCCTCGCGCTCGAGGCGTTCGCGGCGGGCGTCGGCCGACTCGAGCCGGCGTACGAGCTCCTGCTGGCGCACCAGCTTGCGCTCGATCTCCTGGCGGGTGCGCTCCATGCTCGCGGCGATCGCGTCGGCGCGGGCGAGCTCCTGCGCGGCGACGCGGCGTTCGTGCTCCAGGCCCTGCCGCGCGGCCTTCACGGCACGCAGCTGGCCCGACTGGTTGCGCACGACGGCGTCGAGGGTGCCCGCTTTGTCCAGGAACGTCCCCGGTGTCGCCGACGTCATGAGCCGCAGCACCGGGTCGATCGTGCCGCCGGAGCGGTACGCCGCCGCCGCCAGCTCGCCGAGCCCGCGCGACGTCGCGGCGACCTCGGCCTCCTTCGCGGCGACCCTGGCCTGCGCGCGCGCCGCGGCGCGCTTGGCGGCCTGCAGCTCGATCTCGGCGCCGTTGAACGCCTCGGCGGCCAGCGCGACCTCGGTGTTGATGCGCGCGAGCTCCTTGCGCGCCTCGATGGTCTTCTGGCTCGGGTCGGCGACAGCCGTGCCCGGCACCATCGTGAGCCCCGCCGCAAGGGCGGTGGCGGCGGCAATCCCACGCAGAACGGTACGTACTGACCTCGCCACGAGGCGGCACTCCAGGTGTGTCGTCGGCGGTGCTGTCAGGGCGAGGTTACCTCCCTGCTGCGCCGCCGGGCGGAACATCCCTCCGCCGTACGGCGCTGTGTCGCTCTCGTTACCCCAGGCAGCGCAACGTCTCGGGCATCCGCTCGTTTCAAGGAGCAGGGGACAGTTGTCGAACACGCCTGGGGGGGCGTCGATGACGCGCACCTCAGATCGCCCGCGATGCCCCGCGGACGGTCACGACGACGCGACGGAGATGGCACGTGAAGCTGGGACACCTCGTCGGCATCCTGCTGCTGACGCTGACCTTGGGGACGGCCGTTCCGGCCGCCGCCCAGTACCCGCCTGTGGTGGGGAACGGCAGGGTCACGCGCAGCGAGGTCAAGCAGTGCCAGTGCACGCAGTTCTCCGGTGACGGCTTCGAGCCGGGCACGACGATCACCGTCGTCGACCGCGGGCCGAACGGCGCCGAGCGCGTCGTCGCGACCGTGACGGCCGACGACAGGGGCGGCTTCAAGGTCAAGGTCTGCTTCGACGAGAAGTCGCAGGAGGGCCGGCACACGCTCATCGCCCGCGGCATCGAGGCCGGCGGCGAGGACGCCCGCGAGGTGCGCGCCACGGTCCAGGTCGAGGGCACCACCTGCTTCGGCAAGGGCGACGAGGTCCACAACCCGAACGGCGTCGGCGGCGAAGGCGAGGAGGAGCAGCCCCGCGGCGGCTCCGGCGGCACGGACGGCGAGGGTACGGGCTCCGGTGACGGCACCGGCGTCGGCGGCGTCGGCCTGCCGCGCACGGGCACCGGGTACGTTCTTCCCGGCCTGCTCCTCGGGTTCACGCTCGTCGTCACCGGCGCCGGCGTCGTCCACCTGACGCGCCGCCGCCGCCTCGTCACCCTCTAGCTCCCTCTAGCGAGGCCCCATGGCGCGCCGGCGCCTGCTCCTCGTCCTCGGACTGTTCCTGCTCATCGTCGTCGCGGCGGGCGCGTGGGTCGGCTTCCGCGGCATGGCCGCGCGCAAGCACCTGGACGCTGCCCGCGCCGAGGTGCCCGCGCTGCGTACGGCGCTGCTCTCCGCCGACCGTTCCTCCGTGCCCGCCAGGCTCGACCGCGTGCAGCGCTCCACCCGCGCCGCCCGGCGGCTCACCTCCGACCCGGTCTGGCGGCTCGCGTCGCGCGTGCCGTGGGCCGGGCGGACGCTGCGTACGGCCGGTGGTCTCGCCGCCGCCGTGGACGACCTCGCGCGGACGTCGCTGCCGGAACTGGACACGGCGTCGCGCGCGCTCTCGCTGAAGTCGTTGCGGCCCGCGGGCGACCGGGTCGCGCTGGAGCCGCTGGCAGCCGCGCGCGGTCCGCTCATGACGGTCCGCTCGTCGCTGTCGGCGACCGAGGAGCGGGTCCGCGCGCTGCCGTCGTCCGGCGTCCACGGCGCCGTCGTGTCCGCGCGGGCCGAGTTCCTCGGCGAGCTGGAGTCGTTGCGGCGCTCGACCGACGCGGCGGCGACCGCCGTCGAGGTGGCGCCGCCGATGCTCGGCCGCGACGGCAAGCGGCGCTACTTCCTCGCGATCCTCAACAACGCCGAGATGCGCGGCTCCGGCGGCCTCCTCGGGGCGTACGGAATCCTCGAAGCCGACCGCGGCCGGCTGAAGATGCGCGAGCTCGGCACCAACTCCTCGCTGCTCAACACCCGCCGCCCCGCGGTCGACATGGGCGAGGAGTTCAGGGCGCGGTACGGCCGGTTCGCCTCCGACTCGTACTGGGTCAACGCGAACATGAGCCCGCACTTTCCCGACGCGTCGCGGATCTGGACCGCGCTGTGGGCCCGGACGCACCGGGGGGAGAAGCTCGACGGCACCATCGCCATCGACCCGGTCGGGCTCGCCGCGATCCTGCGCGTCACAGGACCCGCCGGCGAGGTCACCGCCGACAACGTCGTCGACCTGACCGAGCGGGAGGCGTACGTCCGCTTCGCCGCCGACAACGACGCCCGCGACCGGTACCTGCAGCGGGTGGCGCGGGCGGCGTACCTCAAGGCGGTGTCCGGCGCGGGCGACACGACGGCGCTGGTCCGCGCGCTGGCGTCGGCGGCGGGCGAGCGGCACGTCCAGGTGGCGTCGGAGCACGTGGTCGAGGCGGCGGCGTTGCAGGGCACGCCGCTCGGCGGGGCGATGCCGACCGAGCCTGCGCGGCCGTACCTCGAAGTGCTGGCGCAGAACGCCGGCGGCAACAAGCTCGACTACTACGTGCGCCGCTCGATCTCGTACGCGCGCGCCGGCGACGAGGCGACGGTGACCGTCCGGCTGCGCAACGAGGCGCCGCCCGGCCTGCCGCCGTACGTCACCAACCGCCTCGACCTCCCTGGCCTCGTCGCCCCGGTGAAGGGCCAGCAGCGGCTGTACGTCTCCGTCTACAGCAGCGTTCGCTCCGGTCTGCTGGCGGCGACGCTGGACGGCAAGGAGGTCGCTCTGGAGTCGGAGGTGGACCGCGGGCACGCGGTGTTCTCGCTGTTCCTCGACCTCGACCCCGGGGACGAACGCGTGCTGACCCTGCGCATCCGCGAGCCGATGCCGGGCGCGCCCGTGGTGCGGCGCCAGCCGGTGGTCGTGCCCGACGCGATCACGGTCTCGTAGGGTCTGCGGCATGGCGAAGACCGCGCTGATCACCGGCATCACCGGGCAGGACGGGTCGTACCTCGCGGAGCTGCTGCTCGCGAAGGGGTACACGGTCCACGGGTTCATCCGCCGCGCGTCGACGTTCAACACCGACCGGATCGACCACATCTACCAGGACCCGCACGACACCGACCGGCGGCTCGTGCTGCACCACGCCGACCTCACCGAGGGCGTCGGGCTCGTCAACCTGCTGCGCGACGTACGGCCAGACGAGGTCTACCACCTGGCCGCGCAGTCGCATGTGAAGGTGTCGTTCGAGCTGCCCGACTACACCGGCGACACGACCGGGCTCGGCACGGTACGGCTGCTGGAGGCGATCCGCGCGGCGGGCGTGCCGTGCCGCTTCTACCAGGCGTCGTCGTCGGAGATGTACGGCTCCACGCCGCCCCCGCAGAACGAGACGACGCCGTTCTACCCCCGCTCTCCCTACGGCTGCGCGAAGCTCTACGGCTACTGGATCACGGTCAACTACCGCGAGTCGTACGACCTGTACGCCGTCAACGGCATCCTCTTCAACCACGAGTCGCCGCGGCGCGGTGAGACGTTCGTGACCCGCAAGATCACGCGCGCGGTGGCGCGGATCAAGGCCGGCATGCAGGAGAAGCTCTACCTCGGCAACCTCGACGCGGTGCGCGACTGGGGGTACGCGCCGGAGTACGTCGAGGGCATGTGGCGGATGCTGCAGCGGGACGATCCGTCGGACTACGTGCTCGCGACGGGGCACGCGATGACGGTGAAGGAGTTCGCTGTCGCCGCCTTCGCGCGGGTGGGGCTGGCGGCGGACGACTACGTCGAGATCGACCCGCGCTACCAGCGCCCCGCCGAGGTGGACGCGCTGATCGGGGACGCGTCCAAGGCTCGCGCCGAGCTGGGGTGGCAGGCGACGACGTACGGCACCGCTCTGGTGGACCTCATGGTGGACGCCGACGTCGAACGGCTGCAGGCCGAACGGGAGGGGCGGCTCGTCCGCGTCGATCGGCGCTGAGGTGTGGACAGCGTCCTTGACGACGTCCGTCGTACTGCCGATGGTGTTCGTATGAGCGAGCCCGCCCGCATCGACAGCGACGCGGACGTCGATGCTGCCCGCGAGGCGTTGGCGCAGCGCATGCGCAAGGGTGACCTGACAGCGTTCGAGGAGTTCTTCCGCGGGCGCGGTATCGACGTCGGCACCATCGAGTGGGTCGAGCCGCCGCGCTAGCGGAGATAGCCGCGGTTCGCGTCGCGCACCGCGTCTTCGAGCACCTCGTACATGACGCCATGCGGGAACGGCACCCCGACGACACCTGAGTCGCCGTTACGCATCACGACGCGCAGCCACGCGTGAGTCACGGCTGAGGGCGTGCCTTCGAGCGTGACGCGCACGATCTCGATGCGCACCACGTCTCTCCGGTCGATGCCGCTCAGCCATTCCGTCACCGATCCGAGGCTAGGAGCGCGCGAGAGCCGGAAACGACGCGGGAGTAAGTCTGTGGACGCCGGTTTCGCGGCTGTGGAGAAAGCGCGGACTAACGCGCAGGCGGGTTCGCCAGGAACCACTCGTACGTCGCCGCGATGCCGTCGCGCAGGGGGATCTCCGGCTTCCAGCCGAGGGCGGTGATGCGCGAGACGTCGAGCAGCTTGCGCGGCGTGCCGTCGGGCCGCGACGTGTCCCACTCGATCGTGCCGGCGTAGCCGACGACGTCCGCGACGAGCGCCGCGAGGTCGCGGATCGCGATGTCGTCGCCGACACCGACGTTGACCGGCTCCGGCGCGTCGTACTGCTCCAGCAGGTGCACGCACGCCCGCGCCAGGTCGTCGACGTGCAGGAACTCCCGCCGCGGCGTCCCCGTCCCCCAGAGCGTCACTGCCGGCGCGCCCGAGACCCGCGCCTCATGCATGCGCCGGATCAAGGCAGGGAGCACGTGCGACGACTCGAGGTCGAAGTTGTCACCGGGGCCGTACAGGTTCGTCGGCATCGCCGAGACGAACGACGCGCCGTACTCCCGCCGCAGCGCCTGGACGTGCAGCACGCCCGCGATCTTCGCGATGGCGTACGCGTCGTTGGTCGGCTCCAGCGGACCGGTCAGCAGTGCCGACTCCGGGATCGGCTGCGGCGCGTGCTTCGGATAGATGCACGACGAGCCGAGGAACAGCAGCCGCGAGACGCCCACGCGGTGAGCCGCGTCGAGGACGTTGAGCTGGATGCGCAGGTTGTCGGAGAGGAACTCCGCCGGGTACGTGTCGTTGGCCACGATGCCGCCGACCTTGGCGGCCGCGAGGATCACGTGCGAGGGGCGTTCGGCGTCGAAGAACGCGTCGACCGCGGGCCTGTCCCGCAGGTCGAGCTCGGCGGACGTCCGACCCAGGAGGCGAGCGAAGCCGAGCGACTCCAGGTGCCGCCAGATCGCCGAGCCGACGAGGCCACGGTGCCCCGCGACGTACACGCGGGCGTCCCTTGGCAACGGGAACACGGCGTCGGCCATGCCCACGAAGGTACCCCCGGGCGCGAGGTTAGGCGGCTACCGTCCGTTGAAAGGGAAGGGGGAGAACCGGAGGGTCACGGGTGTCGGCGGCGGAGCGCGGCGTGCGCAGCCCCCGCATGCCCAAGAACGCCGTCCCCGACCCGGTCGCCGAGCCGCGCCCGCGGCCCGCGTGGGAGGCGTCGTACGCGCTCTCGCTGGTCCTCGTCGACGCCGCGCTCATCTCGGTCGCCGGCTACGTCGCGCTCGGCCGCTTCGGCGTCGACCGCACCGTCAACGGCATCCCGTACGGCGTCCTCGCCGTCCTCCTCGCACCCGTCTGGGTCCTCGTGCTCGCGGTCGGGCGGGCGTACGAGAGCAGGTTCGTCGGGGTGGGGTCGGACGAGTTCCGGCGGGTGTTCGACTCGTCGGTACGCCTCCTCGCCGCGGTGGCGACGACGGCGTTCGTGTTCCGGCTGCCGCTCTCGCGCGGGTTCGTCGGCGTGGCCTTCCCGCTCGGCACGGTGCTGCTCCTGCTCGGCCGCTACGGCGCCCGCCGCGTCCTGCACCGCCTGCGCCGCAAGGGCCGGGCGGTGCACAACGTCCTCGTCGTCGGCGCCCGCGACGGTGTCGAGGCGGTCGTCGCGCAGATGTGCGAGTCGCCGCACGCCGGCATGCGCGTCGTGGGCGCGTGCGTGCCCGACACGGAGCGTCCTGTCGTCGCGGGCGGCATTCACGTGAAGGTGTACGGCGTGCCGATGGAGGCCGCGCGCGCGGTCGGCGAGTGCGGTGCCGACACGGTCGCCGTCGCGGGTGGCTGGGCGATGGGAGCGGACGGCGTACGCCGCCTCGCCTGGCAGCTCGAGGGCAGCGGCGTCGACCTCGTCGTCGCGCCCTCGCTGACCAACGTCGCCGGCCCGCGCATCACGATCCGGCCGGTCGCCGGGCTGCCGCTGTTGCACGTGGACGAGCCGGAGTTCACCGGGTTCCGGCGGCTCGTGAAGGGCGCGCTCGACAGGTCCCTGGCGGCGTTCATGCTGCTCGCCGGGAGCCCGGTGCTGCTGCTCGTCGCGCTCGCCGTCAAGGTCACCGACCGCGGCCCCGTCTTCTACGGCCAGGAGCGGATCGGGCGCGACGGCAAGGCGTTCCGCATCTGGAAGTTCCGCAGCATGTACGTCGGCGCCGACCGCGTCGTCGACGAGCTCGCGGAGCAGAACGAGAAGGACGCCGTCCTCTTCAAGATCCGCCGCGACCCGCGCGTCACGCCCGTCGGCCGTTGGCTGCGGCGGTTCTCCGTCGACGAGGTCCCGCAGCTCTGGAACGTCGTCAAGGGCGACATGTCCCTCGTCGGCCCGCGGCCGCCGCTGCCCAGCGAGGTCGAGAAGTACGGCTACGACGTCCGGCGCCGCCTGCTCGTCAAGCCCGGCGTCACCGGCCTCTGGCAGGTGTCCGGGCGCAGCGACCTGTCGTGGGAGGAGAGCGTCCGGCTCGACCTGCACTACGTCGAGAACTGGTCGGTCGCGATGGACGCGATGATCCTCTGGAAGACGTTCGGCGCGGTCGTCCGCGGACGGGGCGCGTACTGACGTGCGCCGTGTCGTGTTCGCCAACAACTACTCGATGACGAAGGCGTTCGCCGACGTCACGCGCGGCGTCTACCCGGCGCAGCACCTGTACGGCGCCGACGCGCTGGAGCGGGCCGGCTGGGACGTCGCGGTGGCGCCGTTCACCTCGCGCTCCGATGCGCTGGCGCGCCGGCTTCGCTACCGGCTCGGCGACCTCGGGCAGGAGGCGTACGTCGTCCGCGCGCGCCGCCCCGCGTACAGCGGCGAGCCCAACTCCCTCGCCCTCCTCGCCTATCTGCGCGCGCTACGGCTGCGGCGCAGGCCGCTCGTCACGGTGCTGCACACGGTCCCGCGGCGGACAGCGCGGACGGCGTTGCAGCTGCGCGGGTACGACGCCGTCATCTGCCTGTCGTCGTACGTCCGCTCGGAGCTGCTCGCGGCGTTCGACCTCGACCCCGCGCGCGTGACGTGGGCGCCGTGGGGCCCGGCGCTCGATTTCCCTGGCTACGTCGCGGAGGCGGATGACGCGGTCGTGTCGTCGGGCAAGACCAACCGTGACCAGCCGACCTTGCTGGCGGCGCTCGACGGCATGCCCGGTGTCGTCTACGCGCGCTCGCCCCGCGGCCTCTCCGTACCCGAGGGCGTCGAGCTGGTCACCGACGAGACGCACGAGGACACCGTCGAGCCGGGCGGTCCGAAGTTCTCGTACGGGCACGTGCTCAAGGACCTCGTCGCCGCGTCGGTCGTCGCGATCCCGCTGAAGGACCCGGCGAAGATCAGCGGGCTCTCCGAGCTCAACGACGCCCTCGCCCTCGGCAAGCCCGTCGTCGTGACCCGGACACCGCACCTTGCCGACGTCGACGTCGAGGCGATCGGCTGCGGCTGCTGGGTAGACGCGGGTGACGTCTCCGGCTGGCGCGAAGCGTTGACGTGGCTGCACGGCGACCCGGCACTGCGCGCGCGGATGGGCGCGGCCGGCAGGGCGTTCGCCGAGGAGAGGTGGAACGCCGCGATCTTCGGTGCCGCGGTCGTCGAGACGTTAGCGTCGGTGTCGTGAGGATCGCGCAGGCCGTACGCCATCGCGTCACCGAGCGCGGCGTCGACGGGCAGCTCGAGCTGTGGCGTGAGCGGATCGAGGCGCGCCACCACAGGGAGCTGCTGGCCCGCGCGCGGGGCGGCCGCGACGTCTGCTGGGAGGAGCCGGACGGCGACGACGAGCCGCTGGTGACGATCCGCATCCCGACGTTCAACCGTTCCGAGGCGCTGGCGGACGTGGCGCTGCCGAGCGCATTGCGGCAGACGTACGCCAAGATCGAGGTGCTCGTCATCGGCGACTGCACGGACGGTGCGACGGACCGCTTCATGGCGACGGTCCGCGACCCTCGCGTGCGCTACGTGAACCTGCCGCGGCCGGGCCTGTACCCCACGGACCCGCTGCAGCGCTGGCGCGTCTCGGGCACCCAGCCGATGAACGCCGCGCTGCTGCTCGCCCAGGGCGCGTGGATCGCGCCGTGCGACGACGACGACGAGCTGACCGACGACCACGTCGAGGTGCTGCTGCGCGCGGCGAAGGCGCGGCGGCTGGAGTTCGTGCACTCGGTGACGGAGACGCACTTCGCGGACGGGTCGTTCGGTCGCCTCGGCGCGCCCGAGCTGACCGTCGGCCAGGTGACGCACGGGTCGGTGCTGTACTCGATGGGGCTGCGCTTCCTCACGTACTCGTCGACCTGCCACCGCATCCCCGAGCCGCACGACTGGAACCTCTGGCGGCGGATGCGCGACCTCGGCGTCCGTATGGGGTTCGTCGACGCGGTGACCTACCGCTACTACGCGACCCGCGCCTCGACGCAGGGCGCTCCGGAGCCGAAGCCATGAGCGAGCCGTTCGTCAGCGTGCTGGTGCCGACGTACAACCGCGCCCATCTGCTCGACGGCGCGCTGACGTCGCTGCTGGCGCAGACGTACCCGTCGTACGAGGTCGTCGTCGTCAGCGACGGCTCCACCGATGACACCGCGGAGATCGCGCGCGGGTGGGCGGCGCGGGACTCGCGCGTGCGCTTCGTGGACGCTCCGCACGGCGGCCTGAACAGCGCGCGCAACGCCGCCCTCGCGGCAGCCCAGGGCGAGCTGCTCTGCTTCGTGGACGACGACGTCGTGGCGCCGCCCGGGTGGCTGGCCGCTCTGGTCTCGGGCTACGTGACGTACCCGGACGCGGGCGCGTTCGGCGGCCCGATCCGGCTCTCGCTCGAACGCGCCGCCCCCCGCTCCTGCGGCCGTGAGGAGCTCGGCGAGACCGTTCTCGACGCGGGTCCTTCGGTCATCGAGCCGTCGGTCCTCTACGGCTCCAACCTCGCCGTCACGCGCGCGGCGGTCGAGCTCGTCGGGCAGTTCGACGTGACGCTGCCGTCGAGCGGCGACGAGGAGGAGTGGCTGCGCCGGCTGCGCGCGGCGGGGCGGCGGGTGCTGTACCTGCCGGACGCCGAGGTGCTGCACCGGCGTACCGAGGAGGACCTGCTGCTGCGCAACCTCGTGCGCAAGCGGTACGCGCGAGGCCGCGACCAGGTGACGTTCGACCGCAAGGTCGGCAACGCCGTCAGCGCGCGCGCCGAGGTACGCCAGGTCGTCGCGTCGGTCGCGCACTCCGCGCGGTCGCGCTGCGCCCTCGGGCTCGTGGCCGCGGCCGGCGCGGCGGGGCGGCTCGTCGGCATCTGGCGGACCCGCGGGTGACCCGGCGGCCGCTGTCGCTCGTCGCCTGGGCGCTCGCGCTGGTCACGGCCGCGGCGGTGGTGTGGCAGGCGTTCACGACCGGGCGTATCGAGCAGGCGGACGGGTGCGGGTTCGACGGCGAGCAGTACTGCGCGGCGGCGCGCGGCGAACGGATCGCGCCGCCGTACAGCCGCCGTCCGCTCGTGCCTCTCCTGGTGCGTGCCCTGCGCCTCGGCTCCGTCCTGGACCGCTTCCTCGTCGTGGACCTGGTCGCGCTGGCCGTGGCGGCGTTCCTCGTCGGTGTCCTGGTGGTGCGGCTCGCGGGCGACGCGGCTCGGTCGCGGGCGGTGGCCGCCGCGGTGGTGGCCGGGTGCCTCGTGCTGCTGCAGCCGTTGACCGTGCACGCGGCGTTCGCGTACCCGGCGGCCACCGACCCCGTGGCGTTGGCGCTCGCGCTGGGATGGCTGGTGCTGCTGCTCGGCGGGCGGCCGTGGCTTTCGTTGCCGGTGGCCGTGCTGCTCGTCCTCGCGCGCGAGTCGTGGGGCCCGGTCGTCGTGGCTGTCGTCGTCGTGGACGCGCTGCTCGACCGGTCGCAGTGGCGGCTCGCCGTCGTGACCGCCGTCGCTTGTGCCGGGGCCGTCGCGGTCGACTTCCTGCAGCCGTCCGCGGGGACGTCGATGTCGACCGTTCAGGTCGTGAAGACGTGGCTGCGGGCGCACTTCGGCAGCGGCGGCGGGCTGGCGCGGCTGGTCTGGATGACCGTGACGGGGCTGGGGCTGGTGCCGCTGCTGCTCGTCGCGCGGTCGTCGTGGCGGGTCCCGCGCAGGCCGCTGGCGCTGCTGGTGACGGCGGCGTTGCTCAACGCCGTGCTCGCCGTCATCGGCGGCAACGACACCGCCCGGCTGCTCCTGCCGACCATGGCCATCGCGCTGGCGCCGGCCCTCGCGGCGGTCGCGCGATCACCGCGCCTCGACCTGCCGCTCGTGGCGCTGGTGGTGGGCTGCGTGGCGTTATGGCGGCCCTGGACCGTCGCGCCGACCGACGTGGACGGCTTCCTCGCGTACTTCACGCCGTACTACTCGTCCGGCGAGGTCTTCACCCGGCGCCTTGTGCTGGACCTCGGCGTGGCAGTTGCGGCCGGCTGTGCTGCCGCTGTGTCTGCCTATCGCTTGCCATTGTTTCCGGGTGAGACGACACCTTGATCCTGGCGTAGAGGTGCCGTTGCTCTTGACAGCACCTAGGCCCAGGTCAAAGGTCCCGAGTTGTCCTAATTTCATAGAACGGGGGAACGATGCGAACAAGCTTGCGAAGGTTGGTCGTGTCCTTGGCCGCCGCCGCTTCCGTCGGCGGCTTTCTCGTGCCCGCGCAAGCCGCGGGAGAGGGATGGACGCTGGTCAGTAGTGGCGTCGCCGAGAAGAGCGTCGATCTTGACGTACACCTCGCGGTGCCGGTTCGGCCCAAGTCTGAATCCGCGCCGTGCCTGCCGACGCAGACCGGCATGGAGACGCACTCGCTGAGCTGGGAGGTCTGGTACAACCCGCAGTACGGCGCCGTCGCCTACGACTGGTCCAACGGCGGGATGGCGTGGTCATCGACGAAGTGCTCGACTGCCGCGCGCGTCACCATCTCACTCACGGACTACGCTCCGAATGGAAAGCCCCCGGTCGTGTTCGGGGCTCCGCTGATGATCACTCAGACGCGGGCGGCGAATGGCCGCTATACCGCGACGAGCCTGCCCAACGCGGGTCTGTGGGTCGAGTACTACAACTTCCCGAATCTGTACATGCGCGGTGAGGCCCTGGTCGAGACGAAGGTGAAGGGCGAGTACCGCAACCATGACGGGAAGTGGGTGACTATCGGGTGCACGGTTACCTATAACACCGTCCACCCCACGCCCACTGGTCCGCAGGTGGACCGACCCACGGCGCCGCAGCCCTGCCGGTGAGCCGACGGTCGAGCCGCGAGTCGACGAAACGCCTCGTTCGCGTACGCGTCGCGGCTGTTGTTGCGCTCGCGGCACTTGCCGTCGTGCACACGCCCGCACCGGCATCCGAGAGCGCGGGGATGCTGGTGTTGTCAGGGCGCGGCGCGTCCTCGGTCGAGGTGTCGTTCAAGTCGCCGGTGACCATCATGCCGATGCGACTTCAGGACAACGGCGCGAACGGCTGGTCATGGACGGGATGTGGCGGAATTCGGGGCTTCTACCTGCAGCCGCTCTCGGGGAACGCCATGGCCGGCGCCGGAGCCGTCGATTTCGCAGCTCTTGAGTACGGCAGCGCGGCCGACGTCCTTCCGGGCCCGTCGCTGCCGCGGACACCGGTCGGGCTCGGTACCAGGCTCCTCGACGGCAGTGGTGGAAACCAGGGGCCCACGTTCGAGACCACCGTCACGCTTCGACCAGGTCGCTACCGTGCGCACCTCCTCGGGGAGGGTGCCTGCACTGTCCGGGTGCCGATGGAAGGACTGCGCAGCTCGGTTCGCAAAGCCACCTCCCAGCGGACGCGTCTGCAGTTCGACGTCGCTGCGCTTGGGCCTACCGGCTCCGGAGCCTCGCCTGCGTTGCCGGTGCCCCATGCGGGGGTTGCAACTTTCCCCATGACAGTGCGCTCGACCACCCTGGCTTTCTCGTTGCTCCACCGGCTCAACTACGCGCAGGCTGGAGGCCCGACGGGAGTCTCCGCGTACGAGCTCTGTATTGAGCCCGACGCGGCACCGCCGTGCGGCCAGTTCAACGGCACGACACTCCCCGGACGCACCGTTCCGGAGCGGTCCGGCTTCTACCACCAGTCGATGACCATTTCCTCAGGAGGTCCCGTCGGCCCCGGAGGTGGGCCGTTGCCCGTGCCGCTACCACATCTCATCCATGCCTCCACGACGAACCTGGCGACGTGGTACGCGCCTGGATGGCTCGTCCCGGGGACCTATACCGCGAAGGTGGTCCTCGGATCGACGTTGTCCACGACGACGCAGGCGGCGATGTTCGCGCTCGACCTCGGCTAACGGAGCCACGGCGGGGTGCGCTGCCAGGGGCGCCAGGTCGCCAGCGTCCCCTGGATCTCGTGCAGCCCGCCGAGGCCCGCCGCCGCCAGCCGCTCCGCGAGCCGTTCGCGCTCGGGTCCTTGCGAGTACGACGTCGCCACCGGCGCGAGGTGACGCATCGGCGCCGCGTCCACGATGCCCAGCCGGGCGCCGCGCCGGTGCAGCGCGTACCAGTCCGCCTCGAGCCCCCAGCCCATCCCCGCGTCCTCCGGGAACGGCAGCACCGAGGCACGCCACCGAGGCGACACCGCGAACACCGGCCCGATCTCCACGAACTCCGTCACCCGCGCCACCGACCACCGGGCCCGCAGCGTCACCGGGTGCGACAGGTGGGAGAGGTGCCGGCGGTGCGCCGGCTGCGCGAGGTCGAACGCCGCCCGCCGCGCCAGCCGCAGGAAGAGGCGCCACGACACCAGCCGTACGTCGTCGTCGGCCACGACCACGTACGCATCGGGCGCGACAGCCGACACAGCGAGCAGCTCGTTCACCAGCGAGAACTTCGTGCCAGGTCCGCTCCCCACGGTCCACCGCGACAGAGAAGGCACGGTCTCGTCGAGCGCCCACAAGCGCGCCGCACCGCCACTCCGCAGACAGGAACGTACGAGCTGCCGGACGACGTCAGCGTTGCGCGCGCGGTAGACGCAGAGCAGCACGTCACTCACGGCGGCCCACGCGCCGGGCCGGCGCCCCCGCCCAGATCTCGTTCTCGCCGGTCGACGACAGCAGCACGGCGTTCGCCCCGACGACGGTGCCGCGCCCGACGGTGAGCACGCCGCTCTTGCCGAGGATCGCCGCGCCCGCGCAGACGACGACGTCGTCCTCGAGCACGATGCGCTGCAACGGGCTCAGGTCGCCGGGCACCCACGGGTCGGCGCGGCCGATGGTGACCCCGTGGTACAGCGTGACGTTCGCGCCGAGCGTCACGCCGGGGTGGACGACGGTGCCGAAGCCGCGGTGCATGACGCGCAGCCCTGGCCCGACGCGCACGCCGGGCGGCACCTCCATGCCGTACAGCGCCAGCAGCTCCTTGGCGACGCGGCGCAGCCCGGGACGGTCCCGCAGGTAGACCAGCCGAGCCGCCAGCGACATGTGGCAATCGTGGCAGAACGCACGCCACCGAGACCTAGACTCGCCAGCGTGCGAGCCACGCTCGACCTGCCCCCCGCCACCGTCGACCGCGCCCGCGCGGCCGCGCTGACAGCGGGCGCTGCCGCGTTCGCGTACCTCGCCGCCCAGCGCGTCCTCCTCGGCGGCGCGATGGTGCTGCTGCTCGTCCTCGCGATCGGCCTCGCGGTCCTCGTCATCGAACGTCCCCGCGTCACGGTCGCGGTCATGCTCGTCTTCAGCGCGCCGCTCGCGGAGCCGCTGCGCCGCCAGGTCGCCGTCGGCGGCATCGTCACGGACACGTTCGAGGTGCTGGCCTACGCCCTCGTCGCGCGCTGGGTCCTCAGCCGCGGCCGCGAGGCGAAGACGCCGTCATGGCAGTTCGCCTCGCCGGTCGTCCTGCTGGTGCTCGGCGCCACGGCCGGCGCGGCGTACGGCCTGTTCCGCTACGCCGACCGCGCGCTCGTCCTCGGCCAGTACAAGTCGTACCTCGTCTACCTCCTCGTGCTGCCGCTGACGGCGCTGTTCGCGACGGCGGCGGAGAAGCGCAGGCTCGAACGCTGGGTCGTCAGCTTCTGCGTCTTCGGCTCGCTCGTCGTCCTCGGCGCGGCGGCGACGGGCAGCTCGACGCCGAGCGAGGCGCCGAACATCCCCATCAACACGTTCGGCATCACGACACAGGTCAACCGCATCCGCCCAGCCATGCTCTGGCTGCTCTTCCTCGCGACGCTCATCGTGCTGGGCCAGGTCTTCGCGTACGGCATGACCCGCGCCAACGCGCTGCGCCTCGCGCTCTTCCTCGGTGTCTGGGTCTTCTCGTTCAACCGGTCGTCGTGGGGTGCGCTCGTCGTCTGCGGCGGCCTCCTCGCGCTGCTGCGGCCAGGCCCGCGCAGGCCAGGGAGAGGCCTGAGAACGGCGGCCATCGGCGCATTGCTGCTGCCCGTCCTCTGGGGCACCGCCGCGAGCGGTGTGCTGGGCCCGAGCATCGAGCAGGTGCCCGCGCGGCTGGAGAGCCTGGTCAACCCCGAGGTCCGCAACGAGGACGCCATCCAGGACCGCGCGACGGAGTACCCGTTCGCCTTCAAGGCGTTGCGCGAGAGCCCCGTCTTCGGCGTCGGTCTCGGGCGGTCGTACGGCGCGCGGCGGCCGTTCTACAACCCGCGCCTCGGCGTCGTCGTCTACGAGGACCGGCCGTTCTCGCACAACAGCCTGCTGTTCGCGTACCTCCAGACCGGCCTGCTCGGCGTCGCCGCGCTCGTCTGGCTCGGGATCGCGGCCTGGCGCGCGGCGGTGACGGCGGTGCGCACGCTGCCGACCGAGGTGTCGTTGCGCATCCTCGTCGGCAGCCTCGCGCTGCTCGGGTACGGCATCCAGTCGATCTCGCAGACCAGCCTGCTGCACCGGCCCGGCATCACCGCCGCGGTCATCGCGATGGTGCTCGCCACCCGGCCGCGGGAGCTGCTGCGTGGCTGACCGCGTCCTCTGGGTCGGTACGCAGCTGACGACGGCCCCGCGCTCCGGCGGCGCGATCCGTTCGCTGCGGCTGCTCGAAGCCCTCGCCCGGCACGCCGAGGTCGACCTGCTGACGACCGAACGCTCCGGCGGCGAGCTGCCCGTCGCCTCGCACACGCCCGTCCCGTCGCCCGCCAAGCCTCTGCGCGCGCTCGGCCTCGCGCGGGGCTGGCCGCGCGCCACCGCGCGGTCCTGCTCGCGCGCGGGAGCCAAGGCCGCGGAACGACTGGCCGCCAACGCATCCCACGTCGTCGTCGAGTGGGTGCACCTCTTCCCGCTCGTGCCGAGGCATGGCCCGTACGTCCTCTCGCTGCACAACGTCGAGGCCGACCGTTCCACCGACAAGCGCCTGGTCGCGGCCGAACGCCGCCTCGTCGCCGACCCGCGCGCGACCACGGTCGTCGTCTCCGAGCGCGACCGCGGCCTCCTGGGCATCGACGCCACCGTCGTCCCCAACGGCACCGACATCCCCTCCGTCACGACCGAGGTGCGGGCCGACGGGGACGTGCTGTTCGTCGGCGCGATGGACTACGGACCCAACCGCCACGCCGTGGAGTGGTGGGCCGGAAACGTCTGGCGCGCAGGGCTTCCGCCGCTCACCGTCGCGGGACGCAGCGCGGGAACGCTCCCCCCGATGGACGGCGTCCGCGTCCTCGGCGAGGTCGAGTCGGTGGCGCCGCTGCTGGAGCGCGCGGCCCTCGTCGCGGTGCCTCTCCACCACGGCGGAGGTACGCGGCTCAAGGTGCTGGAGGCGTTCGCCGCCGGCCGGCCCGTGCTGTCGACGAGCAAGGGCGTCGAGGGTTTGCGCGTCGGCGGCGCGTGCGCGATCGCGGACGACCCGAGGGAGTTCGGCAACGCCGTCGCGCTGCTGCTCGGCGACCTGCCTCGCCGCCGCGCGCTCGCCGCCGCGGGGCGCAAGGTCGCCGAGGAGCACGCGTGGGGACCGCTCGGCGAGGCGTTCGCGCGGGCCGTGCTGACGTCGCCGGGGCGCCGATGATCACCGCGATCCTGCCGACGTACAACCGCGGCGCCGCCCTGCCCACGACGCTGCCGCGCTTCCTCGCGCTGCGCGGCGTCGAGCGCGTCGTCGTCGTGGACGACGGGTCCACGGACGACACGCGACAGGTGCTCGCGGCGTTCGACGACCCCAGGCTCACGGTCATCAGGCACGACCCCAACAGGGGTTCGCCCGCCGCTCGCAACACCGGCGTCGAGGCCGCGACGACGGAGTGGGTGGTGTTCCTCGAGGACGACTGCGGCTTCCCCGACGACTACGCGACGACGCTGCTGCGCGTCGCCACCGAGACGCAAGCCGACGTCGTCGGCGCGCCGTGGCTGAACGTCCCCGAGGAGCGCTACGCCGCCGAGGTCGCGAGGCGCCGCGCGGAGCCGACAGCGGAGTTCGGGCTCGACACGCACCCGGGGACGTTCCCTCCGCACACCATGGAGACGCCGTTCCTCTGCGCGCTCGCGCTGGTGCGCACCGAGGTCGCGCGACGCGTCCGCTACGACGACACGCTGCGCGGCAACGCGTGGCGCGAGGAGACCGACTTCTACCTGCGCGCCGTCGAGGCGGGCCACCGCGTCGTCTGCACGCCCGAGACCGCGTCGTGGCAGGCGGGGCACTGGGGCGGCGGGCAGCACCCGCGCGTCGTGCCGTACGAGTACTGGCTGCTCCGCAACAACTGGGCGTTCCTCCGCAGGCACGCCGCCTACCTGCGGCGGCACGGCGGCGTTCCGAGCATCGCGCGGGCGCAGGCACGGCTTGCTAGCCGCCGCGCCACGATCCTGGCCCGTCGTGCCGGAGGCGCCGCCAAGCGGCGTCTGCGCGGTTAGGCTCGCCGACGTGGACGTCCGCTCCGTGCTGGGCCTGCTGCGCAGGCGCTGGCGCGCCCTCGCAATCTGCCTGCTGGCCGGGCTGCTCGGCGCGGGCGTCGTGACCGAGCGCGCGGAGCCGAGGTACGAGTCGTCGTCGCGACTGTTCGTCAACATCCCCCGCGCGGGCACCGTCGCCGAGCAGGTCCAGGGCGTGCAGCTCACGGTGCAACTGCTGCAGTCGTACGCGCAGATCGCCACGTCGCGCAGCGCCGCCGAGGAGATCGCGGGCCGGATCGGACGCAACACGTTCGACGTCGAGGGCAGAGTCGGAGCGACGCCGCGCCCGGAGACGCTGCTCATCGACGTCGTCGCCGCCGACCGCGACCCGGAGAAGGCCCGCGCGCTGGCCGACGCGGCCGCCGCGGTCCTCATCGAGAAGATCGCCGACCTCGAGAAGGGGAAGGCGACGCCGGTCACCGCCCAGGTCATCGACAAGGCCGTCGCGGCGGGCTCTCCGGTCTCGCCGCGGCCGCGCGTCAACTACGCGCTCGGCGGGATCCTCGGGCTCGTCGTCGGCGTCCTCCTGGCGCTGGCGCTCGACACGCTGGACCGCTCGGTGAAGACGCCGGCGCAGGCCACGGAGTCGTTCCGCGCGCCGCTGCTCGCGGTGACGCCGCGCAGCAGGGAGTTCCGCGACAAGCCCGTCCCCGACGACGCGCTGAGCCCGGTGAGCGAGTCGTTCAGGACGCTGCGTACGGCGGTCCGCTTCGTCAACCCCGACGACCCGCTGTCGACGATCCTCGTCACGTCGTCGGTGTCCGGCGAGGGCAAGACGACGACTGCCATCAACCTCGCCGCCGCGCTCGCGCAGTCCGGTGAGCGCGTCATCCTCGTCGACGCCGACCTGCGACGCGCTCGGCTCGCCGAGGTGCTCGGGCTCGAAGCCGCGTCCGGCCTCACCGGCGTCATCACGCGCAGGCTGCCGCTGGAGGAGGCGTTCCAGCAGTGGCACGGCATCGACGTCCTGACGTCCGGCGTGCTGCCGCCCAACCCCAGCGAGATGCTCGGTTCCGAGGCGATGGCCGGCCTCGTCGACCGGCTGCGCGACCTCGCCGACGTGGTGGTGTTCGACGCGCCGCCGATCCTCCCCGTGACCGACTCGGTCGTGCTCTCGACGCAGTGCGACGGGGTCGTGCTCATCGGCCGGTACGGCCAGACGCAGAAGGCGCAGGCCGCCGAGGCCCGCCGCAGGCTCGACACCGTCGGCGCGACCGTCGTCGGCTGCGTTCTCAACGCCGTCCCGACGTCGTCGGCGCACGGCTACTACGAGGAGTACTACGGCCGGAAGCCGCAGCCCACGCAGTGGGGCAGGCGCTGGTCCGACCGGGTGGGGCGGTAGCGCATGACCGAGTCCGACGAGGCCCTGCGTCCGGCGCTCAAGCGCCCCGAGCGCCGTCCCGCCGAGCCGCCGCCGGCCGCGCCGCCGGTCGAGGAGCCGGCCCCGCCACCCGCTCCGGAGCCGGCGGTCGATGACGCCGAGCTCGAACGCGGCCGTACGCTCGCCGTCATCGCCGCGATCGGCCGCTTGCAGATGTCGCTCGACGTGCTGGCCCGCCAGCAGAAGAAGCACCAGGAGGCCGTCGAGGCGCGCCTCGCCCGCATCGAACGCGCCCTCGGCGACCGCTGACCGACGTTACCGGTGAGTACGGACTGACGGCCGTGCTCACGCGGTAGCTTTGGCCGTCCGTACTCACCGGTAACTGGCGGGGGCGGGGTCAGGCGAGGGCGCGCTTCGTCGCCTCGAGGTAGGCGCGGCCCCAGCGCTCGTCGGGCTCCAGGTGCGAGCCCTCGGCCCACTCGTTCCAGGCGTTGACGAAGAGCAGCGGCGGTACGTCCGCCCGCGCGCGCAGCCGCCGCGCCTCCTCGCGCAGCCAGCGTTCGTACGTCTCCGGCGTCGCGTCGCGGTAGATGACCGCGTGCTCCTTGCGGCGCGGCGAGTTGTCCCACGCGACCGTGACGCACGGCAGCCTCGGGTAGTCGGGCAGCGGGCGCGCGAGCATCTCGTCGACGACCGCGTCGTACGAGAAGACGTTCTGCCGGTACCCCTTCGCCGTCATGCCGAGCGTGCGCATCCCTCGCCAGAACAGCGAGCGCCGCAGCGGCCGCCCCAGCGTCTGGTAGTCGGGCACGAACGCCACCCCCGCGTCGAACCCCCACTCCGCCGGCGGCACCGCCCGCTCCGACGCGAAGCCCTCGACGCGCGCGAGGTAGAGCTCGCCGATGCCCATCCGCGCGGCCTCGCGGCGCCACGTCTCCGTCGTACGCCGCGGGTCGGGCAGGTCCGAGGCGCGGTAGACGAGGAACACCGGCTTGCCGTCCACGCGCATGTACCGCGGGTCCTCGAACGCCCTCGCCAGCCACGCGAAGTGCGCGACGTCGTCGGCGTCGGAGTACGCCTGCGGCATCAGCACGTTCCGCGACCCGCCGTCCCAGACGCGGGTCCAGTTCTCGTTCGCCCAGCAGAGGAGGAACGGGAGGTCCGGCGTGCCCGACGAGAGCACCTCGGCGAACGGGCGTTCGAGCAGCCGCCGGCCGGCGAACCAGTAGTGGTAGTAGCAGAACGCGCCGATGCCGTGGTCGCGCGCGAGGTCCGCCTGCGCCTCACGCACCTCGGGCACGCGGAGGTCGTAGAAGCCCAGCTCGCCGGGCAGGTGCGGCTGGTAGTGGCCGGGGAACAGCGGCCGCGCGCGAGCGACGTTGCGCCACTCGGTGAAGCCCGTGCCCCACCACTCGTCGTTCTCCGGGATGGGGTGGAACTGCGGCAGGTAGAACGCCGCCGTCCGCAGACCGTCTCCCATGTGTGGATTCTGTCCGTTCCTGCCCGCCGTGTCCGTTAGTGTCGTCGGCGCCATGAACTTCGCCGCCACCGCCTACCTGCTCGTCGAGTGGACGCGTCGCGACTTCCGCATCCGCTACACCCAGACGCTGCTGGGCAGCATGTGGGCGATCGTGCAGCCGGTCGCGCTCACCGCGGCGTTCGTGTTCCTCTTCGGGCGGGTCGCGCGCTTCGAGGTCGGCATCCCGTACGCGTCGTTCGTCTTCCCCGGCATGCTGATCTGGACGCTGTTCTCGGTCGGCGTCGGCAACGCCAACTCCGCCATGCTCGGGTCGATGCACGTCGCGTCGAAGGCCAACTACCCGCGCGTCGTCGCGCCGCTGGCCGGCGCGCTGCTGCCCGCCGTCGACTTCGCCGCCGGGCTGCTGCTGGTGCCGGTGCTGTTCCTCTGGCAGGACCCGCCGATGCGGTTCGCGCCGCTGCCGTTCCTCGTGGCGATCGTCGGCACGATGCTGCTGTCCAGCGGCGTGGGGACGTTCCTCGCGGCGGTCACGGTGTTCCTCCGCGACATCCGCAACGTCGTGCCCCTCGCGATGCAGCTCGCGCTGCTCGTGACGCCGGTCGGCTACTCCAGCAAGGACATCCCCGGCTGGCTCAAGCAGAACCCGATGGGGACGTTCGTGGAGGGGTTCCGCGCGTCGCTGCTCGACGTGCCCGGGCCCACGACGTCGCGCTGGATCGGGTCGCTCTGCATCGCGGCGGGCTTCTTCGCGTTCGGGCTCTGGTACTTCCACCGGGTCGAACGGCGGTTCCCCGATGTCGCCTAGAGGTGTCACCGGCTCTCCCGCCCGTCGCGAGCCGCGGGCCGGGCGGCGAGCCGGCAAGGCCGCAGGAGTGGCCGATAGCTGCGCTATCGGCCGCGACGAGAACGCAGCCGGGCGCTGTCCGGACGCGGCGCAGCAGGGCGGGGAGGGCCGGTGACACCTCGGGTCCCGCGCGGTGCCGTGCAGTTCCGCGGCGTCACGAAGGAGTACCGGCTCGGCAAGCCGCGCGCGTTCATCGCGGCGGCGATGCCGTGGGGGGACGGCGTCGGCCGAGGCGACCGGCTCAAGGCGCTGGACGACGTGACGTTCAGCATCGAGCCGGGCGAGTCGTTCGCGCTCATCGGGGCGAACGGCGCGGGCAAGAGCACCGCGCTGAAGTGCCTGGCCGGCGTCACGCACCCGACCCGCGGCGAGATCCGCAAGGGCGGCCGGGTCGTCGCGCTCATCGAGCTCGGCATCGGCTTCCACCCCGACCTGTCGGGGCTCGACAACGCGAAGTTCGCGGCGACGATCTCCGGCCTGCGCGGTGCCGCGGCGAAGCGGCTCGTGGAGCAGGCGGTGGAGTTCGCGGAGATCGAGCGGTTCGCGACGACGCCGGTGAAGCGCTACTCGTCGGGCATGTACGCGCGGCTGTCGTTCGGCATCGCCGCGCACCTGCCCGCCGACATCCTCATCGTCGACGAGATCCTCGCGGTGGGCGACCTGGCGTTCCAGCGCAAGTGCTACTCGCACCTCGCCGGCCTGCGCAACAACGACGGTGTCACGCTGATGTTCGTCAGCCACAACGACTGGGTGCTCAAGGAGACCTGCGAACGCGGCGCGCTCATCAACCACGGGCAGGTCGTCGCCGAGGGTCCTGTCCAGGCGCTGCTCGACACGTACCACGCGGCCCCCGACCCGCTGACGTCGGCGGAGAAGACCGGCGGCGAGCGCATCAAGGTCGGCCACGTCGACACCGTTCCGGCAGGTACGCGGTCGATCGGGCTGCACGAGCCGCTCACGCTGGAGTGCGAGGTCACGGTCGCGCAGGGCACCGACAACGCCGTCGTCGGCCTCGCCTGGGCGAACAAGGACAAGCAGCTGCTGTGGGCGTCGTACTCCGACGAGCAGGGCCTGACGCTCAAGCCCGGCAAGCACCGCGTCCGCATCGTCGTGGAGGACGTCAACGCACTCCCTGGGCCGAACCTGCTCGAGCTGCTGGCGTTCGACCGTACGTCGCCGGTCATCGAGCAGTCGCGGCTGTTCGACATCACGGTGGTCGGCTCCGAGCACTCGGCGGGCAACTGGGACCACGGCCTCATCGACGTGCCGACGCAGTGGAGCGCTGGATGACGGCACGGCGGGTGCCGTTCGACGAGACGTATCTCGACGCGTCGTACGCGTGGCTCCAGGACCCCGAGATGGCACGGCTGACGATGAGCGCCGCGATGACGCGCGAGCAGCAGAAGGCCTGGTACGACACCCTCGCCGGCCGCACGGACTACGCGATCTGGGGCATCGAGTACGACGGCGCGCCCGTCGGAGTCATGGGCCTCAAGCACCTGGACTCGGACGACGGCGGCGCGGAGTACTTCATGTACCTCGGCGACACCTCCGTCTGGGGCAAGGGCATCGCGCGCTGGGCCACCGACGAGATCCTCGCCGAGGCACGGTCGCGCGGGCTGACGTACGTCTACGGCCTCGTCGGCAAGCACAACGAGCGCTCGCTGTCGGTGCACACGCACCTCGGCTTCGAGATCGACGGCGAGCGCGACGGCAAGTGGCTGCTCGTCCAGCGCTGCTGACCGATGAGTTCCGGCGAGTGGAGGAGTCCTACCGCCATGACCACCTCCCTCGGCAGCATCCTGCTCGGCACCGCGGACCCGGGGCCGCTGCGCGCGTGGTACGAGTGCGCGTTCGACGTGAAGCCCAACGCCGACGGCTTCCTCGAGCTCGGCGGCGTCGCGGTCCTCGTCGACCAGCGTGCCGACGTGGCGACCACGACGGCCGAGCCGGGGCGCGTGGTCCTCAACTTCCACGTCGACGACGCTCGCGCCACCGCGGCGCACCTCGACGAAATGGGCGTGACGTGGCACGCGCCGCTGGAGTACAGAGAGGACGCCGGGGCGTGGTTCGGCACCGTGCTGGACCCCGACGGCAACTACGTCCAGGTGATCGAGCTGACCGAGGCGTACTACGCGGAGCGCGGAGGGCGACGATGACGGCACTCGCGATCGAGACGTCGGGTCTCGTGAAGACGTTCGGCGAGACCCGGGCCGTGGACGGCATCGACCTCGCCGTGCCGACCGGCACCGTGCACGGCGTCCTCGGGCCGAACGGCGCGGGCAAGACCACGACGATTCGCGTCCTCGCCACGCTGCTCAAGCCCACCGAGGGCTCCGCGCGGGTGCTGGGGCACGACGTCGTACGCGACGCCGCCGCGGTCCGCGCGTGCGTGAGCCTGACCGGCCAGTTCGCATCGGTCGACGAGGAGCTGAACGGCCGCGAGAACCTCGTGCTCCTCGGCCGCCTGCTCGGCCTGTCGAAGAAGACGTCGTTGTCTCGCGCCGGCGAGCTGCTCGACGCGTTCGGCCTGGGTGAGGCGGCGGACAAGCTCGTCCGCGACTACTCCGGCGGCATGCGGCGCCGTCTCGACATCGCGTCGAGCATCGTCGTGACGCCGCAGCTGCTGTTCCTCGACGAGCCGACCACCGGCCTCGACCCGCGCAGCCGCAACCAGGTCTGGGAGATCGTGCGCGTCCTCGTGTCGGAGGGCACGACCGTGCTGCTCACGACGCAGTACCTCGACGAGGCCGACCAGCTCGCCGACAGGATCGCGATCGTCGACCACGGCCGCGTCATCGCCGAGGGCACCAGCGGCGAGCTCAAGGCGCTGGTGGGGAGCGGCACCGTACGAGCGCGCCTGTACGACCCTTCGCGGCGCGAGGAGGCCGTACGCGTCCTCGGCCGCGCGCTGGGCGAGGAGGTCTCGCTCGACTCCGACCCCGCGTCGGTCTCGGCGCGTGCGCCGGAGGCCGACCGGGTCGCCGCGGGGCTGGCCGAGCTGGCTGCCGCCGGCATCGACGTCGCGGAGTTCTCGCTCGGGCAGCCGAGCCTCGACGAGGTGTTCCTCGCGCTGACCGGCCACCCGGCCGAGGAGAAGGAGGCCGTCGCATGACCACCCTCGACACCGCTCCCGTCCTCACCGAGGGCGCGCTGCGGACGGCGGTCGCGACCGGTGCGCGCCCCGCCGCGCCGAGCTCGCTGTCGGCGTCGCTGACGTTCGCGTGGCGGGCGATGCTGAAGATCAAGCACGTGCCGATGCAGCTGTTCGACGTGACGGCGTTCCCCATCATGTTCGTGCTGCTCTACACCTACCTCTTCGGCGGCGCGCTGGCCGGCTCGCCGCGCGCGTACCTCCAGCAGCTGCTCCCCGGCATCCTCGTCATGACGGTGTCGTGGATCACGATGTACACCGGCCAGGCGCTGAACTACGACATCTCCAAAGGTGTCTTCGACCGGTTCCGCTCGCTGCCGATCTGGCGGCCCGCGGTGCTTGTGGGGATGCTCATCGCCGACACCGCGCGGTACGCGATGGCGTCGGTCGTGATGATGACCGTGGGCTTCGGTCTCGGTTTCCGGCCCGGTGCCGGGGTGCTCGGCGTGCTGGCGGCCGTGGCGCTGCTGCTGGTGTTCGCGTTCAGCCTGTCGTGGGTGTGGACGTCGGTCGGGCTGAAGATGCAGACGCCTGAGGCGGTCATGCAGATCTCGATGACGGTGCTGTTCCCGCTGACGTTCGCGAGCAACGTGTTCGTGGACCCGAAGACGATGCCGGGCTGGGTGCGGGCGTTCGTGGACGTCAACCCGGTCAGCCAGCTCTCGACGGCCGCGCGCGGACTGATGCACGGCACGTCCGTGGGCAGCGAGATCGGCTGGGTGCTGGCGTGGAGCGCGCTTCTGGTGGCGGTGTTCGCGCCGCTGACGATGCGCCTGTACAACGCGGAGCGCTAGTCCGGGCGTCAGTCCAGCGTGGCCCAGCAGATCGAGGTGAACGGCAGCCGCTCCATGCGGACGTTCGCGATGCCACGGGTCTCCAGAAGCGCCATCGTCTCGCCCGGCCACTCGGCCGCGTGGAACTCGTCGAAGCCGATGACCGCTCCCTTCGGCATTCGTGGCAGGAACGTCTCCAGCGCGTGCCGCGTCGGCTCGTAGATGTCGAAGTCGAGGTACAGCAGCGAGACGACGAAGTGCTGGTTGGCGGCGAGGAACTGCTGCGCGGTCTGGAGGAAGTCGCCCGCGACGAGGTGCACCTTGGGGATCTGCCCGAGCGGCCGGTCGGCGTCGTAGAGGGCGATCGCCTCCTCGAGGTCGGCGACCGAGCCGCCGCTGACGCCCCCGACGACGGCACGCGAGTTGTCGCCCGCCGCGTCGATCTCGGAGACGCTGGGGAACCCCTCGAACGTATCGAAGCCGACGACGTGCCGCCGGTGGTTGAGCGGCTCGAGGATCGCGGACAGCTGCGCCCAGGTGAACAGCCCGCCGCCGAGGTTGACGCCGCACTCGACGACCGACCCGGGGACGTTCAGCACCTGCTTGAAGATCTCGTACTTCACGACGAAGCGGGACAGCGAGGAGCGGTCCACGAACTTCGGGAAGTTCGCGAGCTTGTGCGTCGTGGAGCCGGGGGAGCGTTCCCAGTACGACTCGGCGTCGCCGCCGGGCGCGCGGGCGTAGCCCTGGGCGAAGTCGGGGCCTTCGATGCGTTCCATCAACCGTCCAGTGAGAGCTCGTAGAAGTCGCACACGGTGCCGCGCGCGCCGAACGACGTCTTGAAGTCGTAGAGGCCGGCGTTGAGGACCGTGCCCCCGTCCTCGGTGGACACACCGAAGTCGTAGTACGGCAGGTCGCACGTCTCGATGGCCCTCGCGAACGCGAGGTCGAGCGCGTACGCCTTGGCGCCCGCCGGGCTCGCCGCCGAGTACTGGCAGTGGAGGACGCGGTCGGTGCGGTAGTGCACGGTGCCGCCGACGACCTCGCCGTCGAGGAGGACCGTCTCCAGCGTGATGGCGCCGGGGAAGAGGTGCATCAGCGTGCGCATCTCGTCGGCCGTGTGCACCGGCTTCGTCGCGTGCCGCGCGGCGAGGCTGGAGGTGAGGACGTCCCAGAACGCGTCGAGATCGGTGGGGTCGGTCGAGAGCATCGCGCCGCGCTTGGTGGCGACGCGCGGGTTGCGTCGTCTGTCACTTCTCGCGGTTGTGCCGGCGGCGAGCTCGACCGTGGCGGAGAGGTCACGTCTGTAGAGACGCGCGCCGAGCCGGAACAGCGCGTAGAGGTCGTCCTGCGCGGGCTCGCGGTGGTAGATCGCGGGGACGGTCTTGTAGCGGAGCGTGCGGTAGCCGGCTGCCTTGTAGTGGTCTCTGGCCGCGCGGAGCGCGTCGATCATCGCGTCGCCGCGGAGGCTGCCGTCGTGGACGATGCCGCCGTACGTGATGCCGGGGTGCGACACCACGGTCGTCGCGTCGGAGGGGTCCTCGGCGGCGGGGAGGACGGCGTTGTCACCGAGCATCAACGAGCGGTCGGCGAAGCGGTCGCCGTGGTAGCCGAGGTAGCGGCGGGTGTGGAGGAACGTGCCGTTGACCGACCGCGCGACGAGGTCGTCCCAGGGCTCGGCGGGGGACCAGGGGCGCACGTCGGGCACGGTGCGACGTTACCGCCGCCGGAGGAGGCCGCGGGCTCTTGCGAGCAGGCCCGGGCGCGCGGGTGCGGCCCAGGCGGCCTCGATGCGGGCCACGAGGGGTTGGAGTGCCGGTGGCGGCGCGTCGCCGGAGAGGACGTACGTCCACGCCTCGGCCGCGTTGCGTGCGGTGGCGCGGCGGTGCTCGGGGAGGCCCGGCCATGAGGCGACGTGCTCGATGGCGGAGGCGTACTCGGCGCGGGTACGGCCCTCGGCCTGGACCTGCGCGGCGATACCGGTCGTGTTGACGCGGTAGCGCGCGAGCGGCTCGGGGACGTACGCCACGTCGGTCAGCGCGGAGACGCGGAGCATGAGGTCGAGGTCCTCGAACCGCTCGTCCGACACGCCGCCGGCCCGGTCGAAGACCTCCCGTGTCACGAGGACGGTGGCGGCGGGGACGACGTTGGTGACGAGCAGGTTGCCGAAGAGGTCGTCGTCGGGTGGCGCGCCCCAGACGACACCGGTGGGGACGTCGCTCTCGTCCATGAGCGCCGCCTGGGAGTACGCGGCGTCGGCGCCGGCGGCGAGCAGGCGTTCGAGGCGGTGCGGCTCCCACGCGTCGTCGGAGGCGAGGAACGACAGCCACTCGCCTTGGGCGGTCTCGGCCGCGAGGCGTAGCGAGGCGTGGAGGCCGCGGTTGGCGCGGCCAGGGTGGGTGAGGAGCCGGACGCGGGGATCGGCGAAGGTGCCCAGCACCTGCGGGGTGTGGTCGGTGCAGCCGTCGTCCACGACGAGCAGCTCGACGTCGGCGTGGGTCTGCGCGAGGACGCTCTCGACCGCGCCGGCGACCCAGCGTTCGTGGTTGTACGCCGGCATGAGCACGGAGACGAGCGCCACGTCAGCCCGCGTCCGCGCGGACGACGAGCCCGCGGTCAGTGTCGATACGGGTGCGCGTGCTCAACGCTCTCCCTCACGGGGTCCGGAGGGGTTCGCCCTCGCCGGGCCGATCTGGTGCTGTTCAAAGCCCTCCTCGGCGAGCCGTGCCAACGCATCCTCGTATGCGGTGGCCTCGTCGTCGTGGGGTCGATACCTGGCGGGTGTGGACTCGTACTTCGTCATCGCCTGATTCTGTCAACCGACTGCAACCGCTGGGGCGCGCGCTGTGGACAACGGCGTACCGACGCCACATCCCTGTGGATGGCGCGCTTGCCACCTCGCGGCGTCCTGTCACGATGGAGACATGACAGAGCTCGCGTACGCCCCGCCCGCCGACATGGCATCGTCGCCGCTCACCGTTGCGCTGCAGCGGTTGTCGCGGGAGAAGCAGGCAGAGATCTACTGGCGCCTCATGAGCGCGATCGAACGCAACGACCAGAAGGACCTCGACATCCTGGGCCGCATTCTGCGTGCCCTCGCGGAGAACCGACCCGGCATCGACGAGAGCACCGCTCGCACGGTGTCGTGGGACGAGTTCTGCCGAGAGTTCGGGATTCCGCAGTAAGTGCCGTCACGGGGGAGGCTGATTGATCGACGAGGTCCGCTACGACGAGAGCGCCGCCGAGTTCCTGCGCACGCACCCCCGCGCCGAGGAGGCCAGGCTCTTCGTGGAGGCGCTCCGCCGCGGACAAGCCGTCCCCGGTGCGCTGACGGACCTCGACCAGTACGGGAGGTCGCTGGCGGTGCTGCCGGACTCGGGTCACGTCATCCGGTGGCACTACGCCGGGATGCGCCGCAACATCCTCGTCATCGACGAGATCTACGAGTAACTACGGCAGCAGCGTGCGCTGCTCGGCGCTGCCGACGAGGCGCCCTGCGTGGTACGCGTACTCGCGCAGCAGCAGCACGCGGTCGTCGTCGTTGCGGCGCAGGCCGGGCGCCTTGCGCAGCAGCCCGCGCCACACCCGCAGCAGGTCGCGTACGCCGTGCCGCGGCGCGGCGGGGAAACTGCGTTGCAGCAACGCCTCGGTGCGGCCGTAGCGGAACGACTGCCGGTACAGCCCCCGCGCGTCCGCACGGTAGCGGTACGCGATGACGGCGTCCGGCGCGAAGCCGACGGTGTAGCTGCACAGCTGCGCGCGCCACGCGAAGTCCACGTCGTCGGACCCCGCGACGTACGACGCGTCCCAGCCGCCGAGCGCGTCGATGACGTCGCCCCACACCGCGCAGTTGCCGCCGGGCGCGAACGGCAGGTACCCCAGCGGCACCATCAGCGCGTCGCGCGGGATCGCACCGCGCCAGCGCACGACGTTCGGCGGGTTCAGCGCGGTGTCGTCGAGCACGCCGCCCACGACGTCGTACGACTCCGCCGCCGCCACGAGCGCGGCCAGCCAGCCGGGCACCACGACGTCGTCGCCGTCGCAGAACGCCAGCAGGTCGCCGCGCGCGACCCGGCGAGCGGCGTTGCGGACGTTCGAGATGCCCCGCTCCGCCACGCGCTCGACCCGCAGCCCTGGCAGCCGCGAAGCCCACTCCATGACGTAGACGTCGGAGCCGTCGGTCGAGCCGTTGTCGAGGACCACGACCTCCCACGCGCCGTCGTACGTCTGCGCCGCCAGCGCGTCGAGCTGCTCGCCGATGGTCGCGCGCGTGTTCAGGCTCGGGATGCAGACGCTGACGAGCGTGGGGGCGCTACGACGCATCGCGTACGGCGGCGATGACCGCGTCGACGTCGGCGTCGGACAGGTGCGGGCCGATGGGCAGCGAGAGCACCTCGGCCGCGAGGCGCTCGGCGACCGGCAGCGACCCGGCGATGCCCGCGAACGCCGCCTGCTTGTGCGGCGGCGTCGGGTAGTGGATCAGCGTCTCCACGCCGCGTTCGCGCAGCCGCGCCGCGAGGCCGTCGCGGTCGGGCGAGCGGACGACGTACAGGTGCCACGACGGCTCGGCCCCCTTCGCGACGACCGGCGTCTCGACGACGCCGGCGAGACCCGACGTGTAGCGCGACGCGATCTCGCGACGGCGCGCGTTCCAGGCGTCGAGGTGGCGCAGCTTCACCCGCAGCACGGCGGCCTGGAGCTCGTCGAGGCGACTGTTGACGCCGGCCTCCTCGTGCACGTACTTCCGCTCGGAGCCGTAGTTCCGGAGGAGCCGGAGCCGTTGCGCGAGAGCAGGATCCGAGGTGGTGACGGCGCCGGCGTCGCCGAGCGCGCCGAGGTTCTTGCCCGGGTAGAACGACCAGCACGCCGTCGCGCCGCCGCCGCCGACCCGGACGCCGTTCAAGGTGGCGCCGTGCGCCTGCGCGGCGTCCTCGATGACGTACACCAGCGACGCCGCGACCGGCACCGCGGTCGGCTGGCCGTACAGGTGCACGGGCAGCACCGCGCGGGTCCGCGGGGTGACGCGGTACGACGTGAGGTTGTAGGTGGCGGGATCGACCTCGGCGGGCACCGGCGTCGCCCCCGCCGCCGCGACCGCGAGCCACGTCGCCACGAACGTGTGCGACGGCACGACCACCTCGTCGCCCGCGCCGATGCCCAGCGCCCGCAGCGTGAGTGTCAGCGCGTCGAGGCCGTTGCCGACGGACACGCAGAACCGCGCGCCGACATAGGTGGCCCACTCCTCCTCGAACGCCTCCACCTCGGGCCCGAGCACGAACCATCCAGACCGCACGACGCGCGTCGCCGCCTCGACCAGCTCCGCCTCGATCGGCGCGTGGCAGGCCTGGAGGTCGAGGAACCGGATCACGCCGGGGCGCTCACCGCGCGGAGGTACTCGCGGTAGTCGCGGTAGTAGTCGTCCTCCTCGTACGGGTGCGACGCCAGCACCAAGGAGACGGACCCTGACGAGAAGTTGTCGAGCTCGCGCCAGATCATCGGCGGCAGGTAGAGGCCGTAGTACGAGCGCGAGAGGAAGAACCGGCGCTCCTGCCAGCCGTCGCGCACGATGACCTCGAACGACCCAGACGCGCTGATGATGAACGCGTGGTTGGTCTTGTGCGCGTGCCCCGCGCGGGACTCGCCGCCGGGCACGTCGTACAGGTAGTAGACGCGGCTGATGTCGAACGGCACGTGCCGCTGCTGCTCGACGAACGTCAGGTTCCCTCGCGGGTCCGCGATCTTCGGCAGGTCGATGATCCGGCAGTCCTCGACACCCATGGCGTCACGCTACCCAACGACGCTGTCGTAGACGGCCAGAAGTGACCGCATGGTCCGCTCCGGGGTCAGCTCCGCGAGGTAGTGCGCGCGCGCCGCGGCGCCCCGCGAAGGATCGGCGGACACGTGCGCCATCGCGTCGCGCAGGCCCTCGGGGGTCGGCGGCGCGAGCCAGCCGCGCTCTGCCGTCACGAGGTCCGGCAACGGCCCCACGGACGTCGCGAGCACCGGACGGCCGCGCGCGAACGCCTCCACCACGACTCGCGGGAAACCCTCGTACACAACGGAGGGGACGACGACGGCGGCGCAACGTTCCATCTCGGCGGCCACCACGTCGGCCGGCTGCGGGCCGAGGTAGCGGATGCCGGGCGGCGGCTCGAAGCGACCGGCGCCGATCACCGTGAGCGGCACCTCCGGGGACCACGCCGAGTAGAGCAGCGGCGCGCCCTTCTCCTCGTCCAGCCGCCCGACGAACAGCAGCCCCTCGCCGGGCGGCGAGGAAGGCCCGGGGTCGGGCGTCGAGTTGGGCCGTACAACGATCCGCGACTCCGGCAGCCCCGCCTCGACGAGCTTCCGCTTGGCGAACGACGTCAGCGCGAGGTAGCGGTCGACGGAGTTCCAGGTGCCGGTGTGCAGCAGCTCGGCCGTCGTCAGCGCGAGGCTCTGCGCGCGGGATCCGCGGTAGCAGCCGTGGACGACGCCGGGCCAGCGCGTCCGGGTCGGCAGGCAGTCCTCGCAGACGCGCGCGTCGCGATAGTGCGAGCCGGCGACGCAGCCGTGCCGGTAGTTGTGCACGGTCTGGACGACGGGCACGCCGGCGCGCTTGGCGACGCGGACGACCCACGGCGAGACGAGCGGGTACGGGTTGTGCAGGTGCAGCACGTCGACGCCGTCGAGCTTCGCCGCGACCTCACGGGCGTCCACCCGCGAGTAGACCGGGCGCACCGCGAGCGCAGGCGAGAGGCCCGCGATCTCGTCGCTCGACCGCAGGTGCGTCACGACGTCCACGCCCGCCTCGCGCAGGGCGGCGACCTCCTCGTCGACGACGGCGTTCTCGCCGGAGGGGACGGCGGAGACGTAGCGGTTGTGCACGACGAGCACACGCATCAGCCGAGCACCTTCGCCCAGTCGCGCGCGGTCGCCCCGGGGTCGGGCGATGGGCGCGGCAGCGTACGCACCCGCGCCGCCACGGCTGCCAGCGCCGCCACGTCGCCCTCGGGCACCAGCCCTTCGTCGCCGGCCAGCTCGGCGACGGCACCCGAGTCGAAGCCGACGACCGGCAGGCCCGCGGTGACGGCGAGCGCGACGGTGCCGCTCTGCGTCGCGCCGGTGTACGGCGCCAGCAGCGCGTCGCACGACAGCAGCGTCGCCGCGAGCTCGCGGTCGGGGACGAACGACCGCGACGTACGGTCCTCCACCCGCGGCCCCGCCGGCGCTGCCCGCTTGCCGCAGACCACGACGGTCACGTCCTCCGGGAGCAGAGCCAGCAACGACGGCAGCACGTCCTCGCCCTTGTCGGGGCGGGAGTGGCCGAGGAGCAGCAGCCGCACGCCGTCGTGGGGCGCGACGGGAGCGGCGTACGACGCGAGCCAGTGCGTGTACAGCGGGTGCGCGCAGACGGCCGCCCCCGGCTCCGCCAGCGACGCGGAGTGCACGACGCGCGTAGCGGCCGCCTGCCGCAGACGGGGGGAGAGCGTGTCGCGCGGCCCGGGGTTGTGCACGACGAGGTGCAGCCGCCGTACGCGCGCCACGAGCGACAGCACGAGCGCATCGGACCGCGACCAGGCCACCACCCACTGACCCGGCCGCGCCGCCAGCGCCAGCACCACGAGCAGCCCCCGCGCGAGCCGGAACGCCTGCGCCAGACGGGAGGAAGGCGAGTTGTACGCGAGGACGGCGAGGGTCCGTACGCCGGGCGGTCGCCACTCCGCATCCCCCGGCACCACAGCGGTCACGGCGTAGCCGGAGGCGGCGAGCTGCGCGGCCAGCTCGCGGCCGTACGGGTTCACGCCGTCGGGGTCGTAGACGACCACCCGCGACCTCGCCACGCCTGGCACCATAGCCGCGTGTCAGACAGCCGCGCGGCAGGTCCCCGGCTCCTGTTCGTCACCAACCTGCTGACGCACTACCGCAAGCCGCTCTACGAGGAGCTGGCCCGCCGGGTGCCGGTGCGGTACGTGTTCTTCTCGGACGGCGGCGAGTGGTACTGGCAGGGTGGGCAGGCCACGTCCGACGCGATCGAGAGCAGCCACCCCAAGGGCTTCTGGCTGGGCCGTACGCGGATCACGCCGGGCCTCGCGACCCGCGTCCTCCGAGGCGACTACGACGTCGTGGTCACGGGCCTCGTGGGCAAGTTCGCGCTGGCGGCGTCGTACGGCGGCGCCCGCCTGCGCCGCAGGCCGGTCGTCCTCTGGGCGACGCTGTGGGCGCATCCGGGCACGGCGTTCCACCGGCGCACCGAGCGCGTCACCAACAGGCTCTACAAGAATGCCGACGCGATCGTGACGTACGGCCGCCACGTCAGCCGCCACGTGATCGAGCGCGGCGCCGACCCGAGCCGGGTGTTCGTCGCGCCGCAGGCCGTCGACCTGACCCGCTTCGCCAGGGACAGAGCGCCGTACGACGGCCCGGTCCGGATCGGCTACGTCGGCCGGCTCGAGCCCGAGAAGGGCATCGAGGACCTCCTCGCCGCGCTGCGCGTGCTCGACGAGAGAGGCGTCGCGTACGCGCTCACCGTCGCAGGCAAGGGCAGCATCGACGTCCCAGGCGCCCGTCAGGTCCCCAACGACGAGCTGCCCAGGATCTACAACGCCCTCGACGTCGTCGTGGTCCCGAGCAGGCTGGTGCCGGAGTTCGCGGAGCCGTGGTCGCTCGCGGTCAACGAGGCCATGGGCTGCGGCGCCGCGGTCGTCGCGAGCGACGCGGTCGGCGCCGTGCAGGACGGCCTCGTGACCGACGGCGAGACCGGCCTCGTCTTCCCGAACGGCGACGTGACAGCCCTCGCCGATGCCTTGGAGCACCTGGCGGGCGACGCGAGGCTGCGCCACGCCCTCGCCGACGCGGGGCACAACGCCGTGCAGGAGTTCACCTACGCCAGGGCGGCGCAGGCGTTCGTCGACGCGGCTCAGGCGGGGTTGAGCAACCGCGAGCGGCGGGCGTTGCGCAGGAAGCGCGCGTTGCCGACGAAGTAGCGCTTGGCCAGGCGGCGCGGCTCGCACATCAGCCGGAACGTCCACTCGAAGCCGGTGTGCTGCAGCCACTCGGGCGCGGTCTTCTTGGTGCCGGCGATGAAGTCGAACGCCGCGCCGATCGGCACGAGCGTCGTACCGAGGCGGGCCTTCATCTGCTCGACGAAGCGGTCCTGGCGCGGCGTGCCGAGGCCGACCCAGACGATCTCGGCCTCGCGGGCGCGGACGCGGGTGGCGAGCTCGTCGGCCTCGTCGGCGGTGAGGTCACGGAACGGCGGGGACTCGGCGCCGACGATCTGCGCGTCGGGGGCGATCACCCGCAGCTCGGCGACGAGCGCGTCGACGACGTCCTGGCTGCTGCCGTAGACGTAGTGGCGGATGCCGTACGCCTGCCCGCGCTTGATGGTCTCGACCATGAGGTCCGGGCCGCGGGTGGACTGCTCGAGGTCGGCGAAGCCGAGGCGGCGGCCGACCCAGGCGACGGGCTGGCCGTCGGGGAGGTTGAGGTCGCCGTCGTTGAGGAGGGCGGCGTACTCGGGGTCGGAGGCGGCGAGGGAGAGCGTGTACGCGTTGCAGAGGTGCAGCGTGGCCGGGCGCCGGCGGAGGGCGTACTCGAACAGCCGGTTGACGGCGTCGTCGAGCGTGACGGCGTCGATCCGGACGCCGCAGCACTCGAACGAGCCCGCGGTACGGCGCTGCTCGGCGGTCTCCGGGCGTGCCGGAGCCACCGTCTCCATGACGGTCACTTAGCTTGTTCCCCTCAGCGTCCCTAAGCCGCGTGTCCCGACGCGGCCCCCCACGACAGGTACTTCGGCCGGGACGTTGGTCCCTCTTGAGTAGTCCGTCCTGGCCTCTGTGCCTGTAGTAACGGACTAGTCCGCGGAACGTCACGCATCAAGTCGGGCTTTCCGGGAGCCGATGTCTAACTACAGCCCTGTAGTTAGGGCCGTTCGCGCGGAGGATTCGTTCGAACGGGTGCTCTTGTGCGGCGCCGCGAGACCCGATCGATCAGGTGCAAGTTCGGACAAGTCGAAGGAGCAGGGCCATGACAGGGGACCACTCCCGGGCGTACGAGTGGCTGCGTTGCGGCGTACCGCTCACGCTGCTGCTCGACCTCGCGTCGCCGGACGGTCCGGACTCGCGGGAGATCGCCAGGCACGAACGCGGGCTGCCCGCGGCGAGCTGAACGCCACGCCACGCCGGCTCTCGGGGAGGGTGCCGGACGGCGCGTACGCACGACACGACGAAGGGCACGGCCGCTGGGAGGCCGTGCCCTTCGTCTGTCATGGGAGGTGCTGCGTCGCGGTGGGCAGCGGCGGCGCCCCTACAACACCGCCGCCGCCCACACGCTTCGCGCGCGGGCTCTCACCCGCTCGGTACGAGGCGTACCCACCCGGGGGTGTCCGATCCCTCGCGGGACGCCTCTTTTTCGTTACGTTCGCGGCCGCGTCGTGGCACCGCCGGTCGGCAGGTGACCCGCGGTGGCGGGCATCTGCGCCGTGGTCGTGGTCACGGGCTCGGCCGGGTACGGCTCGTTCGCGAAGCCGGCCTGCGACGCCTGGACCTGCTCCTTGATGCGCGGGGCCTCGGTCTCGACCTTGTTCAGGGCCTTCTCCCACTGCGCGCGCATCGGCTGGATGCCGCCGCCGCCGACGGCGACGATCGCGATGCCCGCGAGGGCGAAGAGGACGGCGGTCAGCACGCGGTCGGTGACGAGCGTGGCGACCTCGACCTGCTGCAGCGCGGCGATGACGCCGAAGAAGATGATCGCGACGGACGCGACGTTGGCGAGCAGCTTGCCGTACGACAGCCCGCCGAGCGCGTTGCCGACGACGTCCTTGACGGCGGCCGCGATGGCCGAGGCGACGACGACGATGACGATCGCGACGAACGCCTTGGGCAGGAACGCCACGACGCCGCGGATCAGGTCGCTGATCGGGTTGGGCCCGAAGACGCCGAACGCCATCTGCAGCACGAACAGCAGCAGCGTGTAGAAGACGAGCTTCGACACGATGTCGCTGGCGTCGTACTTGCTGTTCGCGAGGGCCTTCTTGATGCCGCCGCGCTCCACGGCGCCGTCGAAGCCGACGCGCTCGAGGACCGCGTCGATCGCCTTGGACAGGGCCTTCACGACGAGGTAGCCGATCCCGAGGATCAGCAGGAAGGCGGCGAGCTTGGGGACGAACGTCGCCACCGACGTCCAGGCGTTCTCGACGCCTTCGTTCCAGTCCATGGTGCTCCTTCACGGGTCAAGGGAGAGGTCTCTCTTCTGGCCCGGAGTGCCCATGGCGAAGATCGGAAAACGACCCGTCACTCCCGCGGAAGTGGACTGTCGCGGTGCGGTGACCTGGTAACGCTTGGCGACCCGGACTGGCTGGTGACAATGAGCGACGGGTCCCCCCTCCGCTGACGACCTCCGGACGATCGGGGTGCGAATTGCGCCTTTTCCCCGCACGGGCCGCAACCCGGTTGCGGGGGTGACGGGCGCTGCCGTGACGGCAGGTGATCGCAGGTGGCGTTTCCCACAGGCCCGCTAGCCGCGGACCGTGATGCTCGCGGTGGTCATGACCGCGGTCTTGCTGCGCACGATGGCGCGGCACGAGCGCGTGGCGCCCCGCGGCGGTGTGAACGCGCCGACGGTCCGGTTGGTCGCGCGGGTGTCGTACGTCCCCGACACGAGGCCCGTCGTCTGCCACGCGCCGTTCGCGTCGGTGCACTGGGTCCGCACCGCGCGGACGCCGCCGAGGCCGCTGTTGGCGGTGCGCACGACGAGCGTGTAGCCGCCGGTCGAGCGCGGCTTCGCGGTGACGGACGCGCTGAGCCGGCCGGCGGGCGCGACGTCGCGCAGGCCGTTCATGTCGCCGCTCTTGATGTAGTCGGGGCCGTGGGCGGAGCGCATGAGCTGGTACGTGCCGCCGTACGTCGACTCGAAGTGCCCGAGCCCCATCGCGTGGCCGATCTCGTGCATGAGCGTGCCGGTCCACCACGTGGTGCTGGGGTTCGCGCGGTAGCGCGACATGGTGATGATCGTCTTCGCCTGGAAGACCATCTTGTACGTCCCCTGCGTGCTCGTGATCGTGCAGCCCAGCGCGGTGCTCTCGCTGCAGCCGCTGCCGAACACGACGACGAAGCGGCGGGTCGACGTCGGCCCGGTGGCCGTCGTCCTGCCGCCGTAGACGACGTGCGCGCCGAAGCGGGAGACGGCGTTGACCTTGGCGATCGCGGCCTTGACGAGCGACTCGCCGGCGCTCGGCAGCCCGGAGGTGGACAGGTACCACTTGACGGTGTTGCGGGTCCACGGCAGGTGCGGGTTGAGGCCGCCGTTGGACCAGCAGTAGCCGCCGCTCGCGCAGCCGCTGGTACGGGAGACGTTGGGGCTCGGCCAGCCGACGACGAGCGCGGCGCCGTAGCGGATGCGGCCGTCGGTGAGGCGCTTGGTCACGACGTACCAGCCGCCGTCGGTGTGCAGCGGGTACGCGAGGACGGCGGTGGCGGCGTTGACGATGGCGGTGATCGCGGCGTCGACGGAGGCGGCGTACGTCCCGTCGGTCGCGGTGCCGGCGAGGTACGCGATCGGCGCGTCGTCGCCAGGGGCGCTGGGCGCGAGGCCGTTCATCGTGGCGGTCGCGATGAGCTTGGCGTGGCCTGCGTACGCGCTGCGGCCGAACAGCGCCTGCTGCCCGTGCGCGCTGCGGACGCGGTCGGCGGCGGCGTGCAGGCGGGCGGTCGCGGCGGAGTCGGCGACGGGGGTGCTGGTGAGCGCGACGGCGGCCGGCAGGACGCCGGCCGACGCGACCCGGTCGGAGGCGGCGGCGGGGGCGGCGGTGGCACCCAGGAGGGCGACGGCGACGATCGTCCGGACGGGTGCGAGGCGCATGTCTTGATCATCGGGTTCGCGGCTTCTGTCCCATATCCCCCGCTGGACCTGATTCGCCTGGTCAATCACGGGGGGTGACGGCAGGACCTTGGTCCGGGACCTCCGGCGTACGCTGCGCCGCGTGCCCCGCGTCGTCGTCACCGCGCCGCTGGACGGGCTGGAGGCGCTGGCGGCGTACGACGTGCTGGGTCCTTCGGCGTGGCGCGACGCGCTGCCGGAGGCGGACGCGCTGCTCTGCCTGCTCACCGACCGGATCGACGCCGCGCTGCTCGACGAGGCGCCGCGGCTGCGCGTCGTCGGCACCGTCTCCGTCGGCTACGACCACGTGGACCTGGCGGCGTGCGCCGCGCGCGGGATCGCCGTCGTCCACACCCCTGGCGTGCTGACGGAGGCGACGGCGGACCTCGCGTTCGGGCTGCTGCTGGCGGCGGCGCGGCTTTTCCGTCAAGGCGGTGAGGCCGTCACGTCGGGCGCGTGGCAGGGCTGGCGGATGGACGACTTCGTCGGCCGCGACGTGCACGGCGCGACGCTCGGCCTCGTCGGCTACGGCCGCATCGCCCGCGCCGTCGAACGCCGCGCGCTCGGCTTCGGCATGACCGTCCTGCACGCGTCGCGCTCGTCCGGCGTGCCGCTCGACGCGCTGCTGGAGGAGGCGTCGTACGTCTCCCTGCACGTGCCGCTCACGCCGGAGACCCGGCACCTGATCGGCGCGCGAGAGCTGGCGCTGCTCGGCCCGGACGGCGTGCTGGTCAACACCTCGCGCGGACCCGTCGTGGACGAGGCGGCACTGGCTGCCGCCCTGGAGTCGCGCGGCGTCTTCGCGGCGGGACTCGACGTCTACGAGGACGAGCCCGCCGTCCACCCCGGGCTGCGCGCGTCGCCGTACGCCGTGCTGCTCCCGCACGTGGGCAGCGCGACGCGCGAGACGCGCCTGGCGATGGCGCGCCTCGCGGCGGAAGGCGTCGCGGCGGTGCTGGCGGGAGAGACCCCGCCGAACGTCGTGCCTACGGCAAGCCGATGAGCTCGACGACCTCGCACGAGTTGAGGATCTGGCAGCGGCCGGGGATGCAGTCCATGCACTCGTCGACCTGGTCGAGGACCCACTTGACGGGGTTCTCGGCGGCGGCGGGGACGGCCATCGCGGTGACGACGAGGACGGCGGCGGCGAGCGTACGACGCATGAGGGGTGCCTTTCGTGTAGGGGTTCAGTCGATGCCGGGTATTCGACGCGACCCCGCGACCGCCTCCTCGAAGGCGTCGCGGAGCCTGCGGGTGTGCGGGCCGATGCCTCCGTCGCCGACGGGCTCGCCGTCGAGGTGGCGTACGCCGGCCACGCCGCGGACCGACGAGACGAGCATGACCTCGTCGGCTCGTGCCAGGTCGGTGATGGTCGCGGGTGTCACCTCGTAACGGAGCGGGTCGGCGAGCGCGGCGACGGCGGTGAGCGTCGTGCCGGCGAGGATGCCGGTGGACGCGGGCGGCGTACGCAGCGCGCCCTCGGCCACCCAGCAGACGGTCGACGTCGGGCCCTCGAGGACCTCGCCGTCGTTCGCCAGCCAGATCGCGTCCTGCGCGCCGCGCGACTCGGCCTCGCGGATGCTCGCCATGTTGACGGCGTACGACACCGTCTTGGCGCCCCCGAGCAGCCACGGCGCGGTGGCGCGGGCCGCCGCGGAGACGCCGAGCGTCAGCGTCACGACGTCGATGCCCTCCTCGCGGCCGCGCACCGTCTCCGCGGGGATCGGCAGGACCAGCGCGAACGCCGTCACCGGGCCGCCGGCGACGGGCCCGCGCGTACAGACCAGCTTGACGAGCGCGTCGCCCGCGCCGCTCGCCAGGACGGCCTGGTGCACGAGCGCGCGCCACTCCTCGTCGTGGGGCGCGTCGAGCGCGAGGGCGGCGGCGCTGCGGCGGAGGCGTTCGAGGTGCAGGCCGAGCTTGAAGACCCGCCCGCCGGAGACGCGCGCCGTCTCGAACACGCCGTCGCCGCGCTGCACGCCGAGGTCGTCGGCGCGCAGGACCGGCGCGGCCGGGTCGACGATGCCGCGCCCGTGCACGGCGAGAGCGGGAACGGTCACGGCCCGACCCTAGCGAGCACCCCATCGCCGGCCCTGGCCGCCCCGCCCGGCGCCCTGCCCCGGCCCCGCCCGCCTCCCCCGGCCCCGCCCGCCTCCCCGAAACGATCACCTGTGTCCTCTGGGTGGCCGAACTCCCGTACGCCGGGGGACACAGGTGATCGTTTCGGGCCGGCGGCGCGAGCGGCGGGCGATGGACGCCCGGCGTTCGGGGTGCGTTCTGCGCTCTTTCCCCACACGGGGTGCAACCCGGTTGCGCGCCGCGCGCCCTACACTCGGCCCCCTCACAGGGAGGAGGCGACGTGCGCGGCGAGCAGTGGCAGGCGGATCTGCGGGCGCGCGGCTACCGCCTGACCCCGCAGCGCCAGCTCGTCCTCGAAGCCGTCGCCGCGCTCGGCCACGCCACCCCCGACGACATCGTCACGGCGGTACGCCGCACTGCCAGCGGCGTGAACATCTCCACCGTCTACCGCACCCTCGAGCTCCTCGAGGAGCTCGGCCTGGTGACGCACACGCACCTCGGCCACGGCCCGCCGACGTACCACGCGGCCACCGACGACGACCACGTACACCTGGTCTGCCGCGTCTGCGGGACGGTCACCGAGACGTCCCCCGGGCTGGTGGACGGCGTCGTCCGCGAGCTGCAGGAGACCGAGGGGTTCCGCGCGGACGTCGGCCACCTGGCGATCTTCGGGACGTGTCGCGAGTGTGCCCCTAAGGACACTGTGCGATGACTTTGGACGTTTTGGCCCGCCCCGTCTGTCCAACCCGCAGACTGCACGTCTAACCATCCTTCGTCGTCGCGCGGCTTCGATGCCGCCGAGGGGGCTCCCAGTCATGGCAGTACGTCCGACCCTGCGCCGCGCACTCGCGGTCGTCACCGGTACGACCCTCGCGCTCGGCGCGAGCCCGATGCTCGGTACGGCGCTCGCCGCCGCACCCGTCGCCGGCGCGCTCTCCCCGGCCGATGGCTCCACGGTGCAGCCGCCGGCCACGGTGTCGATCTGCTACGCGGGCACCATCGCGGTGACCTCGACGATCGTCGTCACCGGCGAGACGCCGAAGGCCGGCACCACGAGCATCGGCGACTGCGCCACGGGCGGCAGCGACAACAAGCTGATCTTCACGCCCGCATCGGCGTTCGCCGACGGCGAGTACTCCGTCACGGCGGTCGCGGGCGACCCGGCCCTGCCGATCACGACGACGCAGACCGAGTGGTCGTTCACGGTCGACGGCACCGACCCCGCCGTGCCGAACACGCTCACCATCACCAACCCGGTCGGCCCCTCCAACCAGACCAACGTCACCGTCTCCGGCAAGACCAGCGCCAGCACGCCGGTCTCCGTGAGCATCGCCAACTCGCCGACCCCGGGCGCGACCGCGACCGGCAACGGCGTCTCCAACGGCACCGGCGACTTCACGATCTCCGGCATCGACGCGACCGCCCTCGCCGAGGGCGCGCTGCTCGCGACGGTGACCGCGACCGACTCCGCCGGCAACGACTCCTCCGCGACGATCGCGTCCGTCAAGGACACGACCGCGCCGGTCCGCACGTCGACCGTCCCCGCCGACGGCGGCACGTCGCAGACGACGAGCACCGTCGCGGTGACGTTCAACGAGGCGCTCGACGCCACGTCGACCATCCTCGTGAAGAACGGCGTCGGCGGCACGATGGCCGGCACGAAGTCGTTCTCGAACGGCGACAAGACGATCACCTACACGACGACGTCGCCGATGACGCCCGCGGGCAACACCTTCACGATCACCACCAACGCGAAGGACGTCGTCGGCAACACCGAGACGAGCTCGACGACGTTCACGATCGACGAGACCGACCCGGCCGCGCCGACCGTCGACCTGACCGACCCGATCAACGACGCCAACAAGGCCGCGGCCGTCGTCTCCGGCGTCGCCGAGCCCGGCTCGACCGTGGACGTCTCCGTCGACGACGCGACGCCCGGCTCGCCGGTCACCGCGAGCGGCACCGCGGACCTCACCTCGGGCGCGTACTCGATCAACGTCGACCTGACCTCGCTCGCCGACGGCGCCGTCGTCGCGACCGCCACCGCGACCGACGCGGCCGGCAACGAAGGCCCCGAGGGCACCTCCGACGCGTCCACCAAGGACACCGTCGCCCCCGGCGCGCCGACCGTGTCCATGACCGACCCGGTCAACAACGGCAACAAGACGACCGTCACGGTCTCGGGCATCGCCGAGAACGGCTCGGCCGTCTCTATCTCGGTCGACGACACCACCGCAGCCCCCCCCGTCACGACGACGGCCACCGCCGACGCGGTCGACGGGACGTACACCAAGAACGTCGACCTCAGCTCGCTCGCCGACGGGGTCGTCACGGCCACCGTCACCGCCGCCGACGCCGCGGGCAACGTCTCGCCGGCCGGCACGGACACCGCCACCAAGGACACCGGCGTCCCGACGGCGCCGACGCTGTCGGTTCCGGACGTCAACGACGCCAACAAGGCCGCGGTCACCGCGAGCGGCACCGCCGAGCCCGGCTCGACCGTCCTCGTGACGATCGAGGACGCCGACACGGTCCTCGACGAGACCACGACCGCGCACGCGACGACCGGTGCCTACTCCGTGCCGTTCGACGTCAGCTCGCTGGACGACGGGACGCTGACCGCGACCGCGAAGTCCACCGACGCTTCCGGCAACGAGTCGCCGGTCACGAGCATCCCGGTCGAGAAGGACACCGCCGCTCCCGGCGCGCCCACGGTGACGATGCCGGCGTACGTCAACGACGCCACCAAGGCCGCCATCGAGATCAGCGGCACCGCCGAGGAGGGCTCGACGATCGACATCACGGTGAGCGACACCGACGGCGGCACGGCGAACGTCACGTCGTCCGTCGTCACCGCGCCGAACGGCTCGTGGACCAAGACCCTCGACCTGTCGTCGCTCACCGACGGCACGCTGACGGCGTCGGCCACCGCGACCGACGTGGCCGGCAACGCCTCGTCCGCCGGCACCGACACGGCCACCAAGGACGTCGTCAAGCCGTCCGCGCCGACCGTCACGCTGAGCGAGCCGATCGACTCCACCAACGGCGCCACCTCCACCGCCTCCGGCAGTGCCGAGAACGGCAGCACGGTCGACGTCTCGGTCAACGACACCGACGCCGCGACCGCCCCGGTCACCGGCAGCGACGTCTCCGACGGGTCGTACTCGGTCCCGCTCGACCTGTCGTCGCTCTCCGACGGCACGCTGACGGCGACCGCCACCGCGACCGACGCGGCGGGCAACGTCTCCACCAGCGGCACCGACACGGCCCCGAAGGACACGGTCGTGCTCGACGTCGTGTCGGCGTCGCCCGCGCACAACAGCACCGTCCAGCCGCCGTCGTCGGTCTCCATGACGATGAACGAGCCGATGAGCACGTCGCTCTCGACGATCACGCTGACCGACTCGACCAACTCCCAGCTGGCCGGCGCGACGACGTTCACCAACGGCAACAAGACGATCGTCTTCACGCCGGTGGACACGCTCTCCGACGCGGGCTCGCCGTACACGGTCATGGTGAGCGCCAAGGACACCGACGGCACCGACTCGCTCGCCGCGGGTGCGGTGTTCACCGTGGACGGCACGCCGCCGGCCGCGCCGAGCGTCTCGATCCCGGAGGTCGTCAACGCCGCCAACGTGGCCGCGGTGACCGTCTCCGGCGTCGCCGAGCCTGGCTCGTCCGTCCTCGTGTCCGTGGACGACGCGACCGCCGGCTCGCCGGTGACCGACACCGAGACTGCGCACGCCACGACGGGTGCGTACAGCACGACGCTGGATCTCACGTCGCTCGCCGACGGCGCGCTCACCGCGACCGCGGTGGCGACCGACGGCGTCGGCAACGCGTCGAGCGCCGGCACCGACACGGCGACGAAGGACGCGGCCGTTCCCGCCGCGCCGAGCGTCTCCATCCCGGAGGTCGTCAACGCCGCCAACGTGGCCGCGGTGACCGTCTCCGGCGTCGCCGAGCCTGGTTCGTCCGTCCTGATCTCCGTGGACGACGCGACCGCCGGCTCGCCGGTGACCGACACCGAGACGGCGCACGCCACGACGGGTGCGTACAGCACGACGCTCGACCTCACGTCGCTGGCCGACGGCGCGCTCACCGCGACCGCCGTGGCGACCGACGGCGCCGGCAACGCCTCGAGCGCCGGCAGTGACTCGGCCACCAAGGACGCGACCGTTCCCGGTGCGCCCTCGGTCAGCCTGTCCGACCCGGTCAACGCCGCCAACACCACGACCGTCACGGTCTCCGGTGTCGCGGAGCCCGGCTCGACGGTGAACATCTCGCTCGACGACGCCACGGCCGGCGACCCGCTGACCGACAGCACGACGGCGAACGGCCTCGGCGAGTACAGCGAGTCGTTCGACGTCACGACCCTCGCCGACGGCGTGCTCACCGCGACGGTCACCGCGACCGACGCGGCGGGCAACACCTCGCCCGCCGGCACCGACACGGCCACGAAGGACTCGTCCATCCCGGACAAGCCGACGCTGGACACGCCGGCCGAGGTGACCCGCCTGACCGTCGCCGCGGCGCCGTTCTCGGGCACCGCGGAGGAGGGCACGACCGTCGACATCAGCATCGACGACAGCGACGCCGGTACGCCTGCCGTCACCGGCAGCGACGTCGCCGACGCCGACGACGAGTGGAGCGTCACGCTGAACCTGTCGTCGCTCGACGACGGGATGCTCACGATCACGATCACGGCGACCGACGCGGTGGGCAACACCAGCGCCACCACCACCGACGCCGTCGCCAAGAACGTCACCCGCGCGTTCACGGTCGGCGTCAGCCCGACGCCGGTCTCCGGGGCCGCGCAGACGTTCACCGTCACGGCTAACCAGACGTACTCCGAGGCGTCGGAAACCGACACGACGTACACGGGGACCCCGGTCCTCAGCTCGCTCGACACCCACTTCACGGCGGGCACCTGCGCGCCGGCGGTGGCGGGCGTGTCGGAGTGCACGGGCACGGTCTTCGGCGACCTCGGCGCGTTCTCGCTGAAGGCCGAGGAGGGCACCGGCGACGACCTCGTCACCGGCTCCGAGCCCGTGACCGTTCAGCCGACCGGCCTGGTGTTCTCGGTGGCCCCGCAGGCCACGGCCGTCCCCGGCGAGGCGATCGAGTTCACGGTCGTCCCGACGGTGGGCGTGACCGGCGCCGTCATCACCGGCTACGACGCGGTGCAGACGCTCGTCACGGGTGGTGGCGGCGGCAGCACTCCGGTCAACGGCTCGGTGCTCACCTGCCCGGCCACGTGCGCGACGTCGGTGTCGTTCGACTCGCGCGGCCCGAAGACCATCAAGGTCACCGACAACGGCACTCCGTCGCTGTCGACCCCGACCGCGACGGTCAACATCCCGTACGGCACGGTGCTCACGCTGACGCGTTCCGCGCTCCAGGTGAACTCCGGTAGCTACGTCACGCTCTCCGGCAAGCTCACGAACTCCACGCTCGTCACGGGCGTGGCCGGCCGGACCGTGAAGATCTACCGCCGCACGGCGCCGAACACCGTCTACAAGTACTACACGTCGGTCACGACCAAGGCCGACGGCTCGTGGGTCAAGCGGCTCTCGCTGGTGCGCAACACCGGCTACCAGGCCCGCTTCTCCGGTGACGACACGCACCTGCCGTCGCTCTCCACGCGCCGTCTCGTCAAGGCCGCCCAGGTCGTCTCCGCGGCGTGGTCGAAGACCGGTCGTACGGTCAAGGTCAGCGGCCGGGTCGCCCCGAACGCCGCGGGCCGGACGATCTACCTGCAGTACCGCAAGGCGGACGGCACGTGGGGCTCGGCGGGCGCCAGCGCGACCGTCTCGGCCACGGGCGCGTACGCGATCAGCCGGACGTTCGCGGCCGGCACGTACGTCCTGCGGACCGCCATCGCGGCGACCTCGGTGAACGCCGCCGGGTACTCGTCGCGGTACTCGGTCACGTTGTAGCGCTTCCCGCTCCGCTGCCGCCGCCCGCGCCCCCGCACCTGGGGACGCGGGCGGCGGCGCTTACGCTGTGGTGGTGACCTCTTTGCTGGTGCTGCCCGGGGCCGTCGAGGGCTCGGGTGCCGACGTGGGCGTGGCCGAGCACTACGGCGACCCGCTGCGGGAGCAGCGAGCCTTGTCGTCCGGGGCGGCCGTGGTGGACAGGTCGCACCGCGAGGTGCTGCGAGTGGGCGGCGAGGACCGGCTCACCTGGCTGCACTCGCTGACGACGCAGCACCTGTCGGCTCTTGCTCCCGGGGTCTGGACCGACGCGCTCGTGCTGTCGCCGCACGGGCACGTGGAGCACCACCTCCGGCTCGTCGACGACGGGTCCGTCGTGCTCGCCCATGTCGAGCCGGGTACGGCGGGCGGGCTGCTGGCGTTCCTCGACTCGATGCGCTTTCTCCTGCGGGTGACGCCGGCGCTGGCCGACGACCTGGCGGTGCTCACCGTGGGTGGGGAGGACCGCTTCGTTCCGCGCTCGGACCTGATGGCGGCGTACGAGGCGACGGGTCTCGCGCCGGCCGGGATGGCGGCGTACGAGGCGCTGCGGGTGGCGGCGAGAGAGCCGAGGCTGGGGTTCGAGACCGACCACCGGACGATCCCGCACGAGGTCGGCTGGCTCGAGAACGCCGTCCACCTCGACAAGGGCTGCTACCGCGGCCAGGAGACCGTCGCGCGGGTGCACAACCTCGGGCGGCCGCCGCGTCGGCTCGTGCTGCTGCACCTCGACGGCGTCGACCGGCTGCCCGCGCACGGCGACGCGGTGACGTGGGAGGGCGTGCAGGTGGGCTTCGTCGGGACGGCCGTACGGCACTACGAGCTCGGCCCGATCGCGACCGCGCTCATCAAGCGCAACACCCCGGACGACGTACCGCTGGAGGTGGCGGGCATCGCCGCGTCCGTCGCCCTCGAGCCCGCCTGAAGATCGGCCGGTCGCCGACGTTCGGGGTGCGTTTTGCGCTTTTTCCCCGCACGAGCCGCAACCCGGAGCCTTTTCCATCCTGACGGCGTGGTTGGCGCCGGGCTCAGTCGTTCTTTGAAGATCACTACGCGTGAGACCGGCTGCTGGGCTGCAGGGTTGGGCCGACGC